>Ga0307486_1000003_pt1 | contig 304676 bp, 276 predicted proteins | sample CBIW02metaG_FD_203663 | JGI IMG/M metagenome (GOLD analysis project Ga0307486, IMG submission 203663) | Sea-ice brine microbial communities from Beaufort Sea near Barrow, Alaska, United States - CBIW 0.2 | ecosystem: Environmental > Aquatic > Marine > Coastal | place: USA: Alaska | collected...
AAACAAAATCATTAACTTGCCATTCATAATATTTAATTAATACAGAAACTGCGAAAGTTATTAATTTAACGTATACATTTCTTTGCCAAATGCTTTGTAAAACAAGCAAGACGTCCGACTTTTTGCTCAATGATTTTTGTTATAAACATAACAACTGTATTGAATACCATTGCCTACTTCGCAGCATAAAAATGAAGATCAACGGCTATATATGGTGACATGCCATTCAATATCATCATTATCTAAATCGCAAGAATATTTCTCTTATGAAAAAGTATGAAATATTTAATTCAGTAGATTGAATGCTACATAGGTTTAAGCAAGTCTTAGTGCTTGGAGTCTGTTGCCGCGTTAATGAGTGCGTCAATCTCCTGTCCGATTGCATTGTGGTTCACCAATTGATTAAACCAATTGGTAGCTACAGTGTTGGATTGCAGTCCAAATAAGACGCCCAGCACCATGCCCCGATGAACGTTGTCACCACCTAAGTTCGTATTAACCTTAAGTGCTTGCCAAGGGTCGTTTTGATATTTATAGGCTAAATACAACACAACAGGCCATGAATCTGAAATATAACAGGCTCGCGAAAATATATGTCCAACTACCTGATTATCGGGTAAATTGCGTTTTACTAGCTCCACCAGATCGAAATCCTGCGAACCTTTGCCAGCTTCTATCAAAAGTGCCTTAACACTATCCTCATCAGGCCCATCCATAAGGCCACAAAGCAATTTCACATAGTGGTCAGATACTCGCATTAAACTATCATCCGGATGGGTCAACGCTAAGTGTTCACGACATAGTACCTGTATTGCAGACTCGCTGGCACCTTTAAGGCGTTCTGAAAAAACCAACGGGGCTAATGTTACTAATCCACCCACTGAAGCAGTGTCGTGTGTCTTCATTGCACACTTTTCTGGTTTGCGGCCTTGTGCAAAGTTCGCAAAAAATCCTCGATGATATGATTCAGCATATGTGTCTGGATGAGCAGGAGGTTGTGTGGTCATAAAATCGATATAGGCGTTCACAAATGTTTTTTTGTTATAACTTTCAGGCGAACTAGCAAGGACACGCATCAAAACTCGAGCACAATATGCGTTTAAAGTATTCTCTCCCGCCTGCATGCCTTGATGATAATGCATGTTGGGCGTATTCCAGAACTGCGCTTTATCTTTTAAAATGATATCGCCAACAACTTCGGTTGCAGTATTGCTAGATGCGTCACTCGTCTGACGACCTCCTTTGCGCTTAGAATGTAAAGACATAATGGAAGATGGATGAAACTCAGGAGCTGCCTCAAACCGTTGTATTCCGCCGGGGAAAGCACGCTCTATTTCTAGTGGTTGATAAAACCAGTGCACTGGCATGGCTAACGCATCAGCAATAAACTGTGTTTTAAGTGCACTGGCAACGCGAAGTGATTGAGAAGAATTGTTGCTCACGGAAATACCTTTAATACTTAGTAAGTGAATAGAAGAGTAACTCACTACGTTGGATAAATTAATAACGGGTAATGAACTTTTTACTTTCTTGCCTGTGAAATGCATTTGATAGGATTAAGACAATAAACATTACACTCGACCTATTCATTATTCGAGTGTGTTTTACATTGCATTACTCGAAAATAAAAAAGTATTGCATCAATAGGGGTTGAAAAGGTATATTCTTACAAGGATTAGCTGTTAAGTATTAAAAATCTAAAGATTGGACAACTCGATATGTTTTTATATCCAGCGTAGTAATAATCTCCAGCGTTGGAGAGTAAGCAATGTCTGTTTTGGGTTGTGGATTTAAGCTGTCGAGGCAATACATTAAAATAAGTAAGAGCTGCTTATTTTATGACACTATGAATAAAAAGTTATTAAACACTCTAATTGTAAAAAATAGGCCATAACCGATCTCTATTTATATTAAAGATATAAGATAATTACTTAACGAGAAGTTAGCTTATATTTGAAAAAATACTTATTATCTTGACTCAAGTATGAGGATAAGCCTTATATTAGGCTATATAATTTGAAACGCCGATTTTACAAAGCCGAGATGTGAATTCAAGCCAATGTTGTTAATTGTGGAAAACTTTTTAAAAATCATAAGTTCAGGCAGCTGATAGAAAATAGTCCAGCTGCCTGATGCGTTGTTTAGAGATAACGCGATACAGTCACAAACATCTGCCCGTGCCGATCACTCTTCAATCATTATGGCGCAGTGAATTTATGTTCTCCAAGGATGATCGGGTAGATCACAGACGCCGATGGTTTCGGCACCAGCGCGGGCAACTAAATCATCATTTTCGACGGAGCTACCACTGACGCCAATCGCGCCGGACATAAATCCTTCATCATTCACGATCGGGACACCGCCGGGAAACGTAATCAAACCATCATTGGAATGTTCGATGCTGTATAGCGGTTGGCCGGGTTGCGATAACTGGCCTAGCTCGCCACTTGGCATACCAAAATAAAGGGCTGTTCGCGCTTTTTTAATGGCGATATCGATGCTACCAACCCAGGCATCATCCATTCGATAGAAGGCTTTCAAGGCACCGCCTGAATCGACAATCGCAATACACATACGTGTTTCGGTTGCTGCGGCTTTTGCCAAAGCGCCGTCAATCGCTTTTTTAGCTTCTTCTGAGGTTACGTGCATATCATCTCCTTAATAAAGAGGGTGGATAAAAATATTGTGGATTTTAAAAAAAAGCAGATTTTCAAGGGCCAATATAGTGTCTTGACATACAATAAAAGATCTCTATTTTTGACGATAATATAGAAAGTATAGTCACTCTTTTCTTTCCGAGAATAGAATACTACAAAGCCACCTCTCGCGGCAAATATAGGATTTAGTTTGATTTATACATGTGAAATCCCACTAAAACTCACCCACCTTATTCAGTTATTTATCTCAAAAACTGGCACTAACCTAATCTCAGTTCTAGTGAACTCCATACGGATATCCTCACATTTTCGCGATTAGGGTTCTGGATATACGCTAACGATTCGAAATTCAAGCTCCCTTGAAAGTACCCTGCTTTGAAGCAGTGCTGACCGCTTGACCCTATATAAGGCATCAGCATGAATCATAAAACCAAAACAGAATACTTAAAATTAGCCATTCACTCTATAAGCGTAAACGTGATTGATAAAAACATTCAGCCTTCCGAAAAAAATGTTAGGCAAGCACTCATAGCAGTCGCCACAAAACATAGGCCTGCGTATTGGTGTACTGATCAAGTATTAATGAAGTAACTTTGAGCCGCTTATTTCAATTCTGCCATTTTTTGCACAGGGGTAATATAACCAAGTGTTGAATGTAATCGCTTGTAGTTATAAAAATAAATGTAACTCTCAACGGTACTGACTACTGCAACATGATGAATAAAGGTTAAATGATTTAGTCGTTCTGGTTTTTAAGCTTCTGAAAAAACCTTCCATTACGCTATCGTCACAGCAATTGCCACGACGGCTCATGCTATGTGTGATCTTCAATATGTTCAAGTAATGAATAAATAATTTGGCATAATATTGCACGCCTTGGTCTGAATGAAACATCCGCTTGGCCGTATCCGGTTGTTGTCTTCGGATAACGTGACTCAACGCTGTTTTAGTTAATTCAGCATTGGGGCTTTTTGGGATGGACCGTAATCGGTTTAATGCTGAGGTACGACCTCAATGTCACAGAAATACCCATAGGAACGCAAGGCATCGCGTTTGACGGGTTTGAATTAGATAGCTGGGCAAGATCATTATATCGCCAGCAACGGGCGTCACGTATCTAACCGGAAGGAGGTATAGATATGGGACGAAAGAAAATGGCTGGGCTCTTTAAAAAGAAGAATGTTTATCATATCGATAAATATATCGGTGGCAAACGTGTTTGCAAAAGCACGGGGACTGATAATTTGGTGGAAGCTGAAAAGTTTCTTATCAGGTTAATGGAAGAGGTTCGTAATGCTGGGGTGTATGGCATTAGACCTAAGCGAACCTTTAGCGAAGCTGTTGCTAAATACTTAATCTACAAACAGGATAAACGAAGCATAGACAGCGACATCAGTCGCTTAAATATACTGCTACCTATGCTGGGAAAATACACTTTGGAAGAACTCCATATGGGGACACTACAATTGTGGGTAGATAAACGTAAGACTGGGGGTGTGAAGAACAATACCATCAACCATGGATTGAAGGTTGTTCGGCAGATCCTAAACTTAGCAGCAACGAAATGGATTGATGAATATGGACTGACTTGGTTACTGTCAGCCTCTAAAGTGAAGTTATTACCGCTAAACGATAAAGCGCAACCGACAGTATTGTCATGGGAGATGCAACGACAGCTATTTAACTGTTTACCACCTCATATACGTGACATGGCCTTATTCGCTGTCAATACAAGTTGTCGTGATCAAGAAATTTGTAACCTTCGCTGGGAATGGGAGTATCAAATTGAAGGAGGCGATATTTTCGTATTTATTATTCCCAAAGAGTTCGTGAAGAATAATAAAGACCGTTTAGTGGTGCTAAATAAAGTAGCTCGAAATGTAGTGAACGCACGTAGAAATATTCATCCTGAATATGTATCCAGCGAGTCACCGTACTCGTGAAAGAATTAATCCATCCATGGCTTAATTCCACTCCGTGCGTTGACGACCATTTGCCTCCGACGTCCTCTCGTCGCCTCGCTAACGCTTTGGCTCTCATACGACCGACGGGGCGAGTATGTAATAACTGCACTATTCTTCGCTACGCTACGAAAGCTGCTGTTATTACCTGCCCCTACGGAGGGCTTGCACTACTTACTCGCTATCGCATCGTTCCATGTAGTGCGTCGTTAGTTATCAAGGTAAACGATTACAAAATATGTTGAATACTGGATGGAAAAAGGCACGAGAACAAGTATATCTTAAGCAGGTGCGTGTACATGATTTGAAACATACCTACGGTTCAAGACTTCGAGCGGAAAATGTGTCATTTGAAGATAGGCAAGATTTACTTGGGCATACATCAACTCGGATCACCACTGATTATTCTGCTGCAGAATTAGGTAGTTTAATTAACGCATCTGAAAAAGTGTGTGGGGAAGAAAGCGCCAAAAAGCCAAGCTTAGTCTTGATGCGTAAAGTGGCTTAGAAGAGGTTGTTACGCAAAATCCCCGAAGGGCAATAAAAAGCCCCAGCAGAATAAACTGCTGAGGCCCCATATTTAATGGTACCTAGGACCGGAATCGAACCGGTACGGCCGCAAAGCCGAGGGATTTTAAGTCCCTTGTGTCTACCAATTTCACCACCCAGGCAACAAGCAGGAAAGTATACATAATCTAAGTGGTCTTTAGAAGCTTTTGTTTAAATAACTTTCTGAATCTAACCGTACTTAATACTAAAAAGCTGTTTTCCTACTATCTATCTTAGCTCCATAATCTTTTAGATCAAATTGTGCATTGCCACTTCGATATTTTGGAGTATGCTTGTAAGCAATCATGATTGATGAATTCTCACTAAATCTATATGCGATATTAGTGGTCATTAGAATACAATTTTTTCTAACCAGCTCAAAAGGAGATCAATATGGAAATCCCAGGTATTTCACCATTAAGCGGTCAACCTACACTTACCAATCCCTTGAGCCAAGAAAGTTTGTTACAAGGGCGAGTGACGCCATCACAAAGTAATAGTGAAACTCAAAATACAGTAACAACCAGTGAAAAATCATCTACAACGATTAGTAATGCAGGTGTCGTCGAAGAGGCTCAACTTGCACAAGAATCAGGATTTAATCCCGACAATCCCGGCGGCACTATCGACATTACAGCTTAAGGAGCAATCGAACTAATGGCTGAGCCGATAATTTCAGATCATCCTTTATATCGCTTATTGCGCGAAGGTAATGTAGTAGAGTTTAATCAGCGCGTTGCTGCGGGCGAAAAAGCAGAATTGATCGGGTGCGATTTTCGACACATTAATTTACAAAGCATTAATACCGCAGGATTAGATTTTTCTAATAGCTATTTTCGACAAGCAGATTTACGTGGTGTAGATTTCTCTAATTGCGAAAGTTTAGTGGGAGCAAGCCTTCACGGTGCAAAGATTTCAGGGACTTTTTTTCCTTCAGCACTTCGAGCCGAAGAGATTTTATTGTCCTTAGAACATGGTACTAGACTGCGTTATACAAAATAGTAAGTCGTAATGATTTTGGTGTGAAGAATGCTTCTAGTGGAAATCGAAATTTAATCCACTGTGATGTTATGTTTCAGGAGATTCTTCATTTCTTTTCTTAGGTAACCATCGAGAACATAATAAACCTAACTCAAACAATAGCCAGATTGGCACCGCGAGTAAGGTCTGAGAAATCACATCCGGTGGCGTTAATAACATACCAATGACAAACGCCCCGACTATTATGTAAGGTCGTTTCTCTTTTAGACTTTTTACACTTGAAGCGCCTGACCATATTAATAATAAAGTGGCTATAGGTACTTCAAACGCTAAACCAAAAGCAAAAAACAATTTCAAAACAAAGTCTAAATAACTGCTGATATCAGTCATGATCGCTACACCTTCAGGTGCTGCTTGAGTTAAAAATCCAAAGACCAGTGGAAAAACCACATAATAAGCAAATACTATCCCAAGAAAAAACAGTGCTGTACTGGCAAATAACAGGGGAAACACCATCTTACGCTCATTGTCATATAACCCTGGCGCAATAAATGCCCACAACTGGTAAAGTAATACCGGAACGGCCATCAAAATAGCAACGCTCAACGTAAGTTTGAATGGTGTTAAGAAAGGCGATGCCACTTCCGTAGCGATCATGGTGCTTGATGCCGGCAATTGTCGCATTAATGGTTCTGCTAAGAAATGGTATAAATCATTGGAAAAGGGCAGTAAACAGGCTGCAAAGATTAATACGACGACAACTCCTCGAAGCAGACGATCGCGAAGTTCAATTAGGTGGGATATCAAGGGTTGCTGATTATCCGTTTCCATTTTCGTCCTTTTTAACCGGTATTTGTGGTTCCGATTCTAATTTAGACTCCGTCACAGGTTGTGGATCTGTTGCCAATTCTTGCTCTGGCCCTAATTCAGGTTCAGGTTCTAATTTTGACTCAGTCACAGGTTGTGGATCTGCTGACGATTCTTGCTCTGACCCTAATTCAGGTTCAGGTTTTGGTTCAACGTCCATTATTTTATTTACATTTGAAACATCTACTGTTTTATTAAGAGCTTGTTTAAGCTCTTCGGCACGTAACTCTCGGGATATTTCATTACGAATTGACTGCACCGACGCATTAGCACGGCCAATCCATAAGCCGGTAACGCGTATTAGTTTTGGTAAACGTTCAGGCCCAACAACTATCAATGCAACCAATGCAATAAGCATTAATTCCCAAAAGCCAATATCAAACATTGTCGTTAACTCGAATGTTTATCTTTGTGGATATCATGTGCCTGAGTGGTTTCACTTGGCTGTTTGAGTATCTTTTCTTCCTTGTTTTTAGATTCTTCTTCACCTTCGCCCACTGATTGTTTGAAACTTTTAATGGCACTACCCAAATCACCGCCTAATGAGCGTAATTTTTTGGTACCAAATAATAAGATGATAATAGCTAATACTATTAATAACTGCCAAATACTTATGCCGCCGAAACCCATAACTTTCTCCTAATATTTAAACTGAACCTAATTGTCAGTATATCTGTTTTGTGTACTTTTGCATCTGACACCAATCCTAATGAGTAGTGCCCTATTAACGATAAGCTTGTTAGCTTTAATTAAATTTAGCTAATCCTTTTCCACCAAGTATATGTATGTGTAAATGGTCAACTTCTTGCCCGCCATCAGGGCCAGTATTGATAATCGTACGAAAACCGTTCATTAAGCCTTGCGATTGAGCTAGCTGAGATAACGTTAACATCATATGACCAATCAGGGCCTGATGCTCCCCAGCCAAGTCATCTAAACTATTAAGATGAACTTTAGGGATCACCAGCAAATGCACCGCCGCTTTAGGATTAATATCTTTAAATACAAAAATTTGGTCATCTTCATGGACTTTCGCTGAAGGAATATCTCCGACGATTATTTTACAAAAAATACAGTCTGTCATTTTTTATTCTCCGATGGATCTCGGCTGGCTTTTTCTGCAATTCCTGACAAACCAAATCGGCGATCAAGTTCATTGAGAACATCTTGATAGTCAATATTATTATGAGCTAATAAAACTAAACTGTGAAACCATAAATCAGCTGTTTCATAAATGATTTCCTGCCTATTACCACCTTTGCCAGCAATAACGGTTTCTGTCGCTTCTTCACCTAGTTTTTTTAAAATCTTGTCGGTGCCCGCATGATATAAACTGGCAACATAAGAGCTATCAGGAGCGGCAGTTTTGCGCGATTCTAGTACTTCAGCTAGCTTTTTTAATGTGTCACTCATTTGTAGATCTCTTTTGGGTCTTTTAAGACAGCTTCGATTGCCTGCCATTCACCGTCAACAAGTTGCTGGTAGAAACAATGATGTCGGCCGGTATGGCAGGCAATGCCACCGAGCTGTAGGACTTCTAATAAAATAGCATCATTATCGCAATCTAAGCGAATAGATTTAATTTGTTGTTGATTGCCTGATTGTTCGCCTTTGTGCCAAAGTTTTTGACGTGAGCGAGACCAATAAACCGCATGACCAGTTTCAAAAGTGAGTTGCAAAGACTCTTTGTTCATCCATGCTAAAGTGAGCACTTGCTTTGTTGAAAATTCTTGCGTGATAACAGGCACTAATCCCACTTCATTCCATTTAACTTGTTCAAGCCAATTCATTAAAGTCTAACCTCAATACCTTGGCTCGCCATTTGTTGTTTAGCTTCCTGTACGGTATGTTGTCCAAAGTGGAAAATACTTGCAGCTAATACGGCATCGGCACGACCTAGTTTTACACCATCAGTTAGATCTTGTAATTGGCCTACACCACCCGATGCAATAACCGGCACGGCGACTGCATCGCTTACTGCACGTGTTAATTCCAGATCAAATCCAGACTTAGTACCATCCCGATCCATACTGGTCAGCAATATTTCACCTGCACCAAAATCAACCATTTTTTTGGCCCACTCGATAGCATCTATTCCTGTTGCAGTTCGACCACCATGGGTGAAGATTTCCCACCTTGCTACCTCATCTTCGCTTGAAACGCGTTTAGCATCAATTGCTACAACGATACATTGTGAGCCAAATTTTTGTGATGCTTCACGCACAAATTCAGGATTAGTGACAGCTGCAGAATTTATACCAACTTTATCGGCACCGGCATTTAACATACGACGTATATCTTCAACAGTTCGAATACCGCCACCAACAGTGAGCGGAATGAACACTTGGCTAGCAACCTGCTTTACAACCTCAATCATCGTGTCACGATTATGGTGGGTGGCCGTGATATCTAAAAATGTAATTTCATCAGCACCTTGCTGATCGTAACGTTTTGCCACTTCAACGGGATCACCGGCATCTCGGATATCCACAAACTGCACACCCTTAACAACACGTCCATTATCAACATCAAGACAAGGAATAATACGTTTAGCCAAACCCATAATATAATCCTGGTTATCGTTTTACTGGTGGATTGAGCCGATCTGCAAGCGCTTGGCCTTCAGCAAGATCAATCGTGCCCTCATATATCGCACGACCGACGATCGCTCCCATTACACCTTCGCTTTCGTAGTGGCATAAAGCCTTGATATCGTTATAATCCGTGACGCCGCCGGAGGCGATAACCGGAATATTAATAGCGCGTGCTAAATCACGTGTAGACTCGAGATTAACCCCTTGCATCATGCCATCTCGGCTAATATCAGTGTAAATGATCGCTTCAACTCCATCTTGCTCAAACCGCTTGGCGATATCAGTTACATCGTGATGTGATAGTTTTGACCAGCCATCGATGGCCACTTTGCCATCTTTAGCATCAAGTCCGACAATGATATGTCCAGGAAATTCAGCACAAACATCGCCAACAAAATGAGGTACATTAACAGCCTTTGTTCCGATAATTACGTAACGTACACCAGCATCTAGATAGGTCTGAATCGTTTCCTCATCCCGAATACCACCGCCAATTTGTACTTCAAGATCTGGAAAAGTTTTACATATTTGATGAATAACGCTGGCATTAACCGGTTTACCGGCGAAGGCACCATCAAGATCGACAATGTGTAAACGCTTAGCACCCGCTTCCACCCATCGTTGAGCAATTGCGATAGGATCCTCTGAAAATACCGTATTATCTTCCATGCGTCCCTGACGCAAGCGAACACAGTGACCCTCTTTTAGATCAATGGCAGGGATTAACAACATAAAGATTTCTCCAAATTCATCAACATTATAAGATTTAGGACTTGCCGTCCCATTTTAAAAAGTTTTCAAGTAACTGCAGTCCAGCATGCTGGCTTTTTTCTGGATGGAATTGCACGGCAAACACGTTATTTTTGTGTATCGCAGAGGTGAAATCATCGGGATAAGCGGTTGTTGCTGCCGTGACATCGGCGTTTTCTGGATCGACAAAATAACTATGTACAAAATAAAAGCGACTGTCTTGTTCAATGTTATGCCATAGCGGGTGAGCAGATGTTTGATGGACTTGGTTCCAGCCGATATGAGGTACTTTGAAGTGCGCATCATTAACAGTGGGATTAATATTAAAATGACGAACTTTGCCCTCGATAATGTTTAAGCCTTCAGTGCCATTATTTTCTTCACTGTAACTAAGCAAGGCCTGCATACCAAGACATATACCAAGTACTGGCGTACCATTATTAATAATATTTCGAATGACATTATCCAACTGCAAACGTTTTAATTCTGCAACGCAATCGCGTATGGCGCCAACACCAGGAAAAACGACGTGGCTAGCAGTTTGAATACGAGCAGCATCTGAAGTTACTTCAATTGTAAGGTCACCCGCTACTGCTTCAAGTGCTTTAGAGACTGAACGTAAATTGCCCATGCCATAATCAATAACTGCTACGCGGCGCATAAATAACCTGATAAAAAAATGTGTGCGGAAAAATCTATTTTACGTAATTATTAGAAAACAAGATATCAGCGAATTATAACGCTCCCTTAGTTGACGGTAGTTGTTCTAATGCACGTTGATCTAATGTAACTGCCATGCGTAAGGCTCGTCCAAATGCTTTAAAGACTGTTTCTGCAATATGGTGCGCATTACGACCTTTTAAACAATCAATATGTAACGTAACACCAGCATGATTCACTAAGCCTTGAAAAAACTCATAAAACAAATCTACATCAAATTCGCCAATTTTGTCACGGTTAAATGTAACACCGTATTCAAAACCAGGTCGACCTGACAAGTCTAAAACAACACGCGTTAAGGCTTCATCTAATGGTACATAAGCATGACCATAACGAACCACGCCCTTTTTATCACCTAACGCTTTTTTTAACGCTTGACCAATGGTGATCCCGATATCCTCTACCGTATGATGCGCATCAATCTTTAAATCACCGTTCGCTTTAACATTCAGATCGAATAAGCCATGGCGGGCAATTTGCTCCATCATATGATCAAGGAAGGGTACTCCTGTTTCTGCAGAAAATTGACCACTACCATCAAGATTGAGTGTCACCTCGATTTGGGTTTCCAGTGTGTTACGTGCAATTGTTGCAATACGAGACATATGGGTTTTCCTGAGCTACAAAATAAAACAAGAATAATAACTGTTTCAGTGACTGGTTTGAAGCGGTATCATCATTAATCTCTAATACATAGGATTTGTAATGGTACAAACGATCAACATCACCCCTCTATTCAAAGATATGGCTAAGCTTGAGCATGATCATCGTGTGGCTTGTCAAGAATGTTCACTCTATCGTTTGTGTTTACCATTAGGTTTACATAACAAGGACCTTGCGCAGTTGGATAAGATTATTAAGCGAAGGCAAAGTCTTAAGCGTAGTGAAACATTGTTTACGACTGAACACGCTTTTAAATCCTTATATATTGTCCGCTCTGGTTCATTTAAAACCACCATTTCAACTAATAACGGCCGTGATCAAGTTACTAGTTTTTATTTCCCAGGCGAATTTATTGGCTTAGATGCACTTTACCAACAATCTTATCAGTCTAATGCCAAAGCGTTAGAAACTAGCAGTGTTTGCGAACTACCTTTTGATTCATTACAAGAACTCGGCCAAGAAATGCCGCAACTACAAATCCAGCTATTGAGTCGTTTAAGTAAAGAATTATCAGGTGATAAAAACTTCATGCTGTTGCTCGGGAAAAAAACTGCCGATGAAAAACTCGCCACTTTCTTATTGTCATTTTCAAAGCGTTTTAGTGATCGCGGTTTTTCTGCTACAGAATTTCATCTAACGATGTCTAGAGGCGATATTGCTAATCATCTTGGGTTAGCCGTTGAAACAGTGAGCCGCATATTTACACGTCTGCAAGAAGAAGGGCTAATGACTACCTTTGGCAAAGGAATTGTCTTACATGACATAGCAAGAATCAAAGAATTATGCGGCTAAAGACAACTCTAAATATTACTAAATTAACGCATTAAATTAAAAACACCAGCTTCTAGAAACAAAAGAAAATTTTTCAATCGTTTTAATGACCCTGATCAATGTGATTTATCACCAAGCTCGTATGATCGGTATCACGTTATTTAGAACAGTTTTAAATTTTTTTGGGAGAAGCAAAAGTGAAAGTAACAAAGTTAGTCATCGCACTATTCGTAGCCACCGGTATATCAACTATCGCTACACCAGCTATAGCCTATGAAGCAGGTGATTGGTTGGTTCGTGGTCGTATTATTAACGTAAACCCTAATGATAACAGCGGTACACTTTCTATCAACGGTGTTGACCAAGGCACAAAAGGCGTTAAAGTCGACTCAGACACCGTGCCAGAACTAGATATCACTTACATGGTTGATCGTAACTGGGGTGTCGAGCTGATTTTAGGTTATTCGAATCATACTGTTTCCGGTGAAAAGAATTGGGCTGGTTTAACAGATGTTATTGATGCAAAAGTGTTACCTCCGACATTAACATTGCAATATCACTTTGCACCTGATTCAAATATTCGGCCTTATGTTGGTGCTGGTGTGAACTACACTTATTTCTTCGATGAAAAAGTGGTGGGTGATGTGTTGCCTCAATCTGGTGCTAAAGTAAAACTTGAAGATTCTTGGGGCTTAGCTGCACAAGTGGGTGTTGATATTGCGATTAATGAAGATTGGTTTGTGAATATGGATGTGAAATACATTCAAATGGATACTACGGCAAAATTTTCAAATACGGCAGTAGGAAATGCACAAATTTCTGCAGATATTGACCCCTTTGTTTACGGTATTGGTATTGGCCGTCGTTTCTAACGTTTTTTCTTTAGTTGAGCTCAATAAAAAGACCCTTTAATAAGGGTCTTTTTATATCTGGCAATGCTGCTTTAACAACAACTTAGCATTTATCTTTATTCTGAACCAGCAAGCCAATCACGGGGCTTTAGATAAATCTCATACAATTCAGCTTCTGAGCTACCGACTTCAGGTTGCCAGTTATAGCGCCACTTAACTAATGGCGGCAATGACATCAAGATTGATTCTGTTCGCCCGCCAGATTGCAAGCCAAATAAAGTACCTCGGTCATAAACTAAATTAAACTCCACATAACGACCACGACGATACAGTTGAAAGTCGCGCTCTCGTTCGCCAAAAGCAATATGCTTACGTCGATTCACTATGGGTAAGTACGCCTGTGTATAACTATCTCCAACACTTTTGACAAAATTAAAACACTGCTCAAAACCACCTTCATTAAGATCATCAAAAAATAAGCCGCCAACGCCTCGTGGTTCATTTCGATGTTTTAACCAAAAGTAGTCATCACACCATTGCTTGTACCGCGGATAAATATCATCACCAAAAGGCTCGCAGGCTGTTTTTGCCGTTTGATGCCAACTGATTACATCTTCTTCAAAACCATAATAGGGCGTGAGATCATAACCACCACCAAACCACCAGATCGGCGCTTCGCCTTCTTTTTCAGCAATAAAAAAGCGTACATTGGCGTGTGACGTTGGGATATAAGGATTATGGGAATGAATAACTAAAGACACTCCTAATGCCTCAAAACTACGACCAGCAAGTTCTGGCCGTGATGCTGTCGCTGAAGCGGGAAGGCTATTGCCAGTGACTTGTGAGAAGTTAACACCGCCTTGTTCAAATACGCCTCCATCTGTTAAAACACGAGTACGACCGCCGCCACCGCCAGTGCCTTCACGTTGCCAATTATCTTCGATAAATTGAGCTTTGCCATCAACCGTCGCTAATTCTTTACAAATACTATCTTGTAAGTTCATAAAATAACTCCGCACAGCATTTATATCAGGTTGGCTCATCGGATTATTTCTCCTGTTTTGGCGTTTCTTATTGATGTTGGCTTATCTGAACCTGAACATTCGCCCGCTAAAATATAATCGACATCGTGTAAATCACAGTGTACTTGGTGGCTTGTTCGAGCGGGCTCCTTGCCTGCTAAATTAGCACTGGTAGAGACAATTGCACCACCAAAAGTACGACATAATTCTGCTGTTTGTTGATGTGCCGTCACCCTTACTGCAATCGTATCGTGTTCACCATATAGATAAGCAGGCACTGTTGAATTAACCGGCAGTAACCATGTTGTTGGGCCTGGCCATGTTGATTCTAACTGAGCCATAATATGTGCTGTAACAGGCTGGATAAAGGGTCGAAGTTGATTGAAGTCCGCAGCGATTAAAATCAATCCTTTTTGCCAAGGGCGTTGTTTAATTTTTAAAATTTTATGTACTGCATTCTCATCCCAAGGATCGCAACCCAAACCATATACAGCTTCTGTAGGATAAGCGATAACACCGCCTTTAATGAGTGTAGCCACTGCTTGTTTAATGTTGAACGTCGACATAGTTAAATTTTTTTATACTCTAAAATTAAAGATACCGCTTATTTGGCGGCATCGTTTTTGTAATCAAATTTTATTCACACTATCATTAACCGCGTTGACGTTTTCTAATCATCATTTCTTCGATAAATGGCGTCATAATAATTTCCATTGCCAAGCCCATTTTAACTGCGGGTACAACCATGTTGTTAGGTCGGGACATAAATGAATCTTTTAACATACTGAGATAATAAGGGAAATCGGCCTGTTTAGGGTTTTTAAAGCGAATGACAACTAAACTTTCATCAGGCGTTGGAATTTCCCGCATCATAAAAGGGTTTGATGTATCAATTAACGGCACGCGTTGAAAGTTAATATGGGTTCGTGAAAATTGTGGCGTAATATGATGAATATAGTCTGGCATTCTTTTAAGAATAATATCAACTACGGCTTCTTGTGAATAACCACGATTAGTACAGTCACGTCTTACTTTCTGGATCCATTCCAAATTGATAACGGGAACCACACCGATCAATAAATCAACAAACTTAGGAATATTTACTTCATCGGTCACAATCGCCCCGTGCAGACCCTCGTAAAATAGCAGATCAGTGTCACCGTCGATTTCTTCCCATGGTGTAAAAGTACCCGATGCTTGGCTGTATTTAACTGATTCAGCATCATCATGAACGTAGTAACGTTTTTCACCTTTACCTGTTTCAGAATAAGTTTGAAACAAATTTTCTAGTTTATCTAAACAATTTGCTTCAGGTCCAAAATGCGTTAACGCACTTCCTTTTGCTTGTGCGGCGTCGACCGCTGCACGCATCGCCATGCGGTCATATCTATGAAAACTGTCGCCTTCAACAACAACAGGCTTTATTCCACCACGCCTAAAAATATCTTCAAATGCATGCTTAACTGTTGAGGTTCCAGCGCCAGATGAACCAGTAACAGCAATAATCGGGTGGGATACGGACATTCAGCCTTCTCCATTCAATTTAATTTTCATAAGTGGTTTTCGCCTTACAACATAGCTATTTTAATATAGACTAAAATACTCATTTTGAGCGGTAAGCGACGCTTTTAGGCGTTACACCATTCTTAAGTAAGAAGTTTTATGCGAAAACTACAACTATTTTTGTTGTTCTCTTGCTATCGCACGGTAAGCAATATCGGTACGATAGTACATGTCTTGCCAATTAATGTTCGAAATTGTTTTATACGCTTTAGCTTGCGCTTCCACAACGGTCTTACCTAATGCTGTCGCACATAAAACACGACCGCCTGCCGTCACAACCTCACCATTAATGAGTGCAGTACCTGCGTGAAACACTTTAGCATCTTCACCATCAGCAATATCTAGTCCGTGAATCACGGTACCTTTTTTGTAAGCATCTGGATAACCGCCTGCAGCTAATACAACACCGACCGCAGCACGTGGATCCCATAAGGCTTCAACTGTATCTAACTTGCCATCAAGCGCTGCCTCGCAAAGTGGAATTAAGTCTGATTGTAAACGCATCAAAATAGGCTGCGTTTCGGGGTCACCAAAACGGCAGTTATATTCAACTACGCGTGGTGCACCTTGTTCATCAATCATTACACCGGCGTACAAAAATCCCGTATAAGGTCTGCCATCTGCAGCCATACCTTTGACGGTAGGTTCAATTACTTCCGTCATAATGCGATCATAAACTTCAGGGGTTACAACTGGTGCAGGTGAATAAGCGCCCATGCCACCGGTATTAGGACCAAGATCACCATTATCTCGTGCTTTATGATCTTGTGATGTTGCTAATGGCAGAATATGTTCACCATCAACCATCACAATGAAACTCGCTTCTTCGCCGGTCATAAATTCTTCAATAACAACGCGATGACCAGCCTCACCAAAGGCATTGCCAGACAACATATCTTTAACAGCATCAATCGCTTGTTGCTCTGTTAACGCAACAATAACCCCTTTACCAGCGGCTAAACCATCTGCTTTTATAACGATCGGTGCGCCTTGTTGATTTATATAATCGGAGGCGGCTTCGATCTCAGTAAATACTTGATAGGCTGCTGTTGGAATATTGTGTCGCGCCAAAAAGTCTTTAGTGAAGCTTTTTGATGCTTCTAGTTGTGCCGCTTCTTTCGATGGACCAAAACAACGTAAACCTGCTTCAGTAAAAGCGTCAACCACACCCATTACCAAAGGCACTTCAGGACCAACAATAGTCAGTTCAATAGCATTATCTTTAGCAAAAGATACTAAGCCAGCAATATCATCGACAGCAATCGCGACATTATCAACATTTGGCTCATTTCGTGTGCCGGGATTACCCGGTGCAACATAAACTTGTGAGCAGCGTGGCGATTGAATTAGTTTCCACGCTAAAGCATGTTCACGTCCGCCACCACCAATAACCAAAACCTTCATAAAACCTGCCAAAGTCAATCAATAAAGCCGATAATCATACCTTAGACAGCCACTTCTTCACTGATAATCTTTAAATTAAGCTGAAATATTAGTTATTTTTTGACAGTTAATTTTAAAAAAATCGAATTTTCTACGAAATTATTTAACGATTATTATCAAAATTCAGTCGATTAACCCAATCTCAGCCTAATCTATACAATTGATCTATATCAAATAACGGTCAAATAGCCGCCTCGTCGAATAAGGTGATAGTTATACTTACCTTTCAGTCAATTTAAGTAGGTAGAGCAGTTTGGAACAGTCCGTTATTTTTGATCTTGATCTAATAAAACGTTATGACAAAGCAGGGCCTCGGTATACGTCATACCCAACTGCTGTAGAGTTTGATAAAACGTTTACTGATGAGCATTACAAGCAACAAATTGCATTATCAAACGAACGGGGTGGACCACTCTCGCTATATGTTCATCTACCTTTTTGCGATACGGTTTGTTTTTATTGTGCTTGCAACAAAATCATTACTAAAAATCGTCATCATGCAGAAGCATATTTAGCTAATCTTCATAAAGAAATTGCCTTACAAGGCGTATTATTTGATGCCAATCGTGTAGTTGAACAATTACATTGGGGGGGTGGAACACCGACGTTTCTTAATCATCAACAAATGCGCGAGTTAATGCTTGTCACTCGCCAATATTTCAACTTAGCAGATGATGAAACCGGCGAATATTCCATCGAAATTGACCCGCGTGAAGCCGATACTGAAACGATTGTTTTGCTTCGTGAAATTGGCTTTAATAGGATTAGTTTAGGAGTACAAGATTTTAATCCTATCGTACAAAAAGCTGTCAACCGAATCCAAAGTGAAAAAGAAACGTTTGCAGTTATTCATGCTGCGCGTGCTAATAATTTTAGATCGATTAGTATTGATCTTATTTATGGTTTACCCCATCAAACACCTGCAAGTTTTGCAGAAACCCTTGATAAAATAATTGCCGTCAACCCAGAACGATTGTCGATTTTTAATTATGCTCATATGCCGGAGCGCTTTAAAGTGCAACGCCAGATGAATAGCAACGACATGCCTCGACCTGAAGTTAAGCTAGAAATTTTACACCGTACAATCCAACGACTTACTGCAGCAGGTTATATATACATTGGCATGGATCATTTTGCTAAACCAGATGATGAACTTGCTGTTGCGCAACGTAAAAATAAGCTATACCGAAACTTTCAGGGTTATTCAACCCATTCAGAATGCGACATTATTGGTCTTGGCATTACCTCTATTGGCAGCGTTGGTGATTCTTATTCACAAAACCAACGTTCGCTCGAAGACTATGCGACAAGTCTAAATAATAATAAATTACCGATTTTTCGAGGTATTACTCTAAGTGAGGATGATAAGATTCGCAGAGCCATTATTACCCGACTGATTTGCCACTTTTCACTTAACATTATCGCCGTTGAAAAAGAATTAAACATTCATTTTTTTGATTACTTTGCTGATGTACTTGCACAATTTGATCAGTTCGAAGCAGATGGTCTACTCAGTTATAACCGTAATCAAATAACAGTACTTCCAGCAGGACATCTATTAATCCGAAATATCTGTATGGTATTTGATTATTATCTTCACCAAAATACTAAACAACAATTTTCAAAAGTAATTTAAATCATTGTTTCTGATCATGCAGCAGAAAATATCCAATAGTATTTTTTAATAATTGGCGTAGGATTAACTATCGTCACTATAAAATAGGAAAAAAATGATGAGTATTAAACAAGAATTAGTCGATGAAATTGAATTATTACTTCGTTATAACTTAGATAGCACACAAGAAGGCATTAAAGTGCATGATACTGCTCGTGAAGGTCTTGTTTCTGCTAGCAAACGTTTATTCGATAAAGGCTTAGTTGATAGTGAAGATGGTGGATATTTAACTGACTTAGGCCATGACGCTGCTGAACATACCCAGGCTGCACTACGTATTTTGTCACCCAGTAATTAAGCTTAAAACTTCATATCAATACGCTAAGCCTAGATCTCACTAACACGTTAGACCTAGGCTCAGCATCTACTCATTCAATAAACTTTTACTTCGAAATTTGACCTAGTTTTTTATTTTTTCATAAACTATGAAACTATAGTCGTACTCATTTTTTCCATCTGCCTGATAATCTTCTCGGCTTATTTCAGACCATTCCTCTTTATTCCAAGCAGGAAACCATGTATCGCCGGCAAGCGAGGCGTGAACCTGAGTCAAATATAATTTATCGGCAATTGGTAATAACTGTTCATATAAAGAAGCTCCCCCCATTACCATTACTTCATCTACATCTTCACACGCAAGCAAAGCATCATCGATTGAATTCACAACGGTGCAACCATCAGCATGAAACGATTTATTTTTAGTTACAATAATATTTTTTCTACCCGGTAATGGTCGACCAATTGATTCATGAGTATTTCGGCCCATGATCAGTGGTTTTGCCATGGTAACCTGTCGAAAATATTGTAAATCAGCTGATAATCGCCAAGGTAAATCATTATTTTCCCCAATTAATCCTTGTTGATCTGTTGCTACAATAATGGCTAGTTTCATTGCTTAATTATCCTAATTACATAACGTATAGAATAACACTTGTTAGTTATTTTTAAGACAGTAAGCTAATCAAAAAATAAGCTCATTATTAATTTTATTAAATCAAAATAAAGAAAAATATAACCTATGTATAAGCATGATATAAAATTGATCATAACCTGTGGATAACTTTCCCTGTGGATAACTCTGGTGGTTATCCACAGGTTACCAAACGTAGAAATATATTCTATCCACACCTAATAATGATCATAACGAATTGATCTAATACTAAAATAATGTGTTACTAACATACCCACAGCCACTAATCATCAACATCAAAGTCTTTTAAATAACTTAACTACTATTAATGAAACTCACAATTCTACAAATTGCTCTGCCATGTCCTTTAAGATTATCTTTTGATTATCTACCCAATAATGCTGAGATAATTTGGCAAACGGGTATGCGTGTAAAAGTCCCTTTTGGCAGTAGAGAATTAATTGGTATTATTGTAAATATTAAAAAAACGAATGAAGAATCTGATACTGCCAAATTAAAAATAATTATTGAAACCCTTGATCAGCAGCCAATTATTACTCCTGAACTTTTATCTCTTACCCAATGGCTGAGTGATTATTACCACCATCCTATTGGTGATTGTTTTAAAACGGTATTACCTAAAAAAATAAGATTGGGTGATTTAGTAGAATTAGAAACCGAAACCTATTGGCAATTAATTTCTAAACAAACAGATTTTAAAGTGGGAAAAAAACAGCATGATTTAATAACGTTGTTAAAAGACTCTTCAGCGGGTATAAGTCAAAAATTCATCTATCAACAACTTAGTCAATGTCGTGCTTCTTTGCTTGGATTAGAAGAAAAAAAAGTCGTCCGCTCATACCAACATATAAAACAACCTTCAATTTCAGCTAATACCGTTGAGCATTGCCAACTTAATGAAGAACAACAAGTGGCAGTAGGATTAGTTTGGCAATCAAAATCAAGTTTTAATCCCTATTTACTTCAAGGTGTGACTGGCAGCGGTAAAACCGAAGTCTATATGCAGCTTGCTGAAAACATGGTCGCCGCAGCAAAACAAATATTAATATTAATTCCTGAAATTGGTTTAACCACACAATTTGTTGAGCGATTTAAACGTCGTTTAGCAGCGCGAATTGTTGTTTTGAATTCAGCTGTTTCAGATGGAGAACGTAAACAATCCTGGTTATTAGCCAAAGCAGGCTTAGCTGATATTGTGATTGGCACCCGTTCTGCGGTCTTTACACCTTTACCTAATTTAGGTTTAATAATTATTGATGAAGAGCATGATGCCTCATACAAACAACAAGATGGTTTACGTTATCACGCCCGTAATGTTGCTTTAATTAGAGCTCAACGCGCTGCTGTACCAATTATTATGGGCAGTGCGACACCTTCTCTTGAAAGTCTATACAACGTCGAACAGGGTCGATATAAGCTCTTAACCCTAAATCAACGAGCAACCGGCGCTAGCATGCCTAAAATAAAATTGATTGATAGCCGAGGCCCAATGGCTAATAGCGGTATTTCTACGGTGCTTTATCAAGCTATAAAAACGCAATTAGCAGCGGATAATCAAGTGTTATTGTTTATTAACCGCCGTGGTTTTGCGCCCGTGTTAATGTGTCATGACTGTGGTTGGCAAGCAACCTGTTCATATTGTGATGCCAGGATGATCGTACATCAACGTCGTAACGTGTTGTGTTGTCATCATTGCGGATTAATTCAGCGCTTAGTCGAAAAATGTCCAACGTGTAAAACGACTGACTTAAAAACCTATGGTGCTGGTACAGAACAAATAGAACACACCTTGCAAGCTTACTTTCCTGAAACACCAGTATTAAGAATTGATCGTGATAGCACGCAAAAAGTGAATGCGTTCGCCGATATTGTTGATGAAATTAGACAAGGTGGTGCCAAAATATTAGTTGGCACTCAAATGTTAGCCAAAGGCCATGATTTTCATGATGTAACGCTGGTTGGTGTTTTAGATGCCGATCAGGGTTTATTTAGTGCCGATTTTCGATCAACTGAATCTTTAGCCCAGCTTATAATTCAAGTAACAGGACGAGCTGGGCGAGGTGATAAAAAAGGCGAAGTGTTTATTCAAACTAGTCAGCCACAGCATGAATTTTGGCAAGATTTGATTAAACATGGTTACGCTTTTACGGCAAAAAAAATACTCGCTGAAAGAAAAATGATGGCCATGCCTCCGACGGGATCTTTGTGCGTCATTCGAGCAGAAGCGCAAGATGAATCTTTAGCAATGCAGTTTTTAAGTAATGTTTCAGATCTATTTCATCAAGTAATACAACAAGATGTCATTGTGATGGGTCCAGTTCCTGCCATTATGGAAAAAAGAGCAGGTCGTTATCGAGCACAATTATTACTTTTATCTCAACAACGTAAACCGCTGCATCAATTACTTGATCATTTTATGCAGGCGATCTCAGATTTAAAACTAACACGGAAAGTAAGATGGTCTATTGATATTGATCCACTTAATTTACTTTAAGTTAAATTAATAATTAATACGCTTCATTTACAGCGATTCCCCGCTGAATTTTAATATATCCATTTAAAAATAACTTTTAAATAAGTTATAAAATTTATTTGTTAATTCACCTTAAGAATCAAGTTGCCTGAAATTAATCATAAATAATCCCACTAATCATCATTTATAACTCCTGTATAAAGACTATATATAAATGATCATAAACTGTGGATAACTTTACCTGTGGATAAGTAGGCTAGTTATCCACAGGTAATTACCTATTTACAATCATAGTTATTAACAATCATATTTTGTTAAAATACCTGATATCAAACAGTTTTAAATGGTTACCCACATATCCACAAGGACTAATCATCAACATCATAGTCTTTTAAAAACTTTATTAATGATTATTTAAACTTAAATATCCCGCAAAATCTTAAAACTAAAGCATAAAATAATTACTTCAGTGAAGCTTAAATGACCAAAAACTAATCTCAATGACTTTTCTAACTGTGATCTGTAACTCATGATCAGTTAAAATACCCAGACTAAATTAATCTCAGGTTTTAAGACTTTGAAAGCTCAGCTTATAAAAATAATTCAAACTGCATTAATGGATTTAATTCAACAGGACAAGCTTCCTGTAATTGATTTGCCAGAAATTCAAATTGAACGCACCAAAGATAAATTACATGGTGATTTTGCATGCAACATCGCTATGATGTTGGCAAAACCGACTAAAATGAACCCACGTCAAATAGCGACTTTACTAGTTGAAGCAATCAAAGATGCTGATTTTATTACTAAAATTGATATTGCTGGACCTGGCTTCATTAACTTCTTTTTGTCAGCTGAATCTGCTCAACAAGTCGTTAAAAATGTTTTGGTATTAGGTGAACAGTTTGGTCGTAGCCAAGTTGGCGCCGGAAAAAGCGTTCAGGTTGAATTTGTATCAGCTAATCCTACCGGCCCATTACATGTCGGTCATGGTCGTGGTGCTGCTTACGGTTCAGTGGTCAGTAGTTTATTAATGGCAGCAGGCTTTGATGTACACCGTGAATATTATGTTAACGATGCTGGCCGCCAAATGGATATATTGGCGACCAGTGTTTGGCTACGTTATTTAACGGCATGTGGTGAACAATTTACTTTCCCAAGTAATGCTTATAAGGGCGATTACGTTTTAGAAATAGCCAATATATTAAAAGCACAACAAGGCGATAATTTTCGTCATTCTGCAAAAGAAATATTTACTGATGTGCCTGCTGATGAACCGCAAGGTGGCGATAAAGAATTACATATTGATGGTTTGACTAATAAGGCAAAGTCATTATTAGGTGAAACCGGTTATCGTCAATTATTTGATTTAGGTTTAAATTCAATTTTAGCGGATATTCGTGCTGATTTAGCAGATTTTGGGACTGATTATGATGAATGGTTTTCTGAACGTTCATTAATGGAATCTGGGGTTGTTCAGCAATCGATTGAAACGTTAAAAAAATCAAAAGTATTGTACGAAAAAGACGGTGCTTGGTGGTTTAGATCGACAGATTATGGTGATGAAAAAGATCGTGTTGTCGTGCGTGATAATGGTCAAACAACCTATTTTGCTTCTGATATTGCTTATCATTTAAATAAATTTAATCGTGGATTTGATACGGTTATTGATATTTGGGGTTCAGATCATCACGGTTATATTCCACGTGTAAAAGCATCTTTAGTGGCGATGAACCAAGATGCAGATCGATTAAAAGTATTATTAGTTCAATTTGCTGTGTTGTATCGTGGCTCTGAAAAAATAGCAATGTCCACCCGTAGTGGTGATTTTGTGACGCTACGTGAATTAAGAGAAGAAGTCGGTAAAGATGCGGCGCGTTTCTTTTACGTTTTACGTGGCGCTGATCAACATATGGATTTTGATTTAGAACTCGCAAAAACACAAAGTACCGATAATCCTGTTTATTATGTGCAATATGCCTATGCACGTGTTTGCAGTGTATTTAGACAATTAACAGAACGAGGTTTGATATGGGATCAAGCACAAGGTGAATTGAATCTGAATCGTTTAACTGAAGAACACGAACAAGCATTATTAACTGCCTTATCACGTTACCCAGAAGTTATAGAATCATCTGCATTGAATCATACACCACATATTTTGGCTCATTATTTAATGGATCTAGCACGTGATTTCCACACTTATTACAATGCCCATCAATTTATTGTTGATGATCTTGCATTGAGTCAGGCACGTTTAACCTTGGTATCAACTGTTAAACAAGTTATTGCAAATGGTTTAACCGTTATAGGTGTATCAACACCGGAGAAAATGTAAGTGGCAGAAAAACGAAATTCACGAAATTCGGCACCTAAAAAATCAATGCCTTGGGGTCCAATGTTCCTCAGCTTTGCAGTGGGTGCTTTTATTATGTTTTTATTGCACATAAAAGATAATCCGACAACTGTAGCACCTCAAAATAAAGCCATTGAGAAAAAAGTTGCTAAAGTTAAGAATGGGGTAGAACCAACTTTTGAGTTTTATACCTTATTGCCTGAAATGGAGGTGGTTGTTGAAACACCTAAAAAATCGGAGCCTCCCGTTGTAACACTACCGACTACACCAAAAACAATGGCGACGGCGACCACTGCCAACACAACTAACGATCAATCTATCGATAAGGTCAGTTATTTATTACAAGTAGGTTCTTTTCGTAAAGCGGTTGATGCAGATGCGTATAAAGCAAAACTCGCATTTTTAGGCGTAGAATCTAGAGTGCAAACCGTTACCATTGATGATAAAGATACCTGGCATCGTGTTCAAGTAGGTCCAATTATTGGTAGAGATAAAGCCGATGCACTACAAAAACAATTAAAACAAAATAGTATTGATTCTCTATTAATGCGGGCTAAAAATGGTTAGTCAAAATAAAATCGGGTATCCTCATAGTTTTAATATTCAAGGTGATTTGTAATGACTGATACGAATGAAAAAAAATATACTGAAGTAGAAATTGCGGATAAATTAGCTGCAGAACTACCAAGTTGGTATTTTGAAAATGGCTGGATCCGTCGTAAATATAAAACCAGTGGCTGGAAAGGTACCTTAATGGTTGTGAATACGGTGGGTCATTTAGCAGAATCTGCTTGGCATCACCCTGATATTTCAGCATCGTATGCATTTGTCATTGTAAAGTTGACTACTCATAGCGCTAAAGGTATCACCGATAAAGATTTTGAATTAGCTAAAATGATCGAAAAAGTAGTTCAATGGCAGCCAGCCATAGAAGAAGGTAGCCCTTTTGAAGGTACTCCTTCTGATCCACGCTTTAAATATATTAAGTACGATTAAGGATACTCATTATGACAGAAATGACTGAATCAGTTGTTTGGTCCGAAGTCGCTAGTCCATTTTGTGGCATTGGATCAGATAATCTCACCATCAAAGTTGAGGGTAATAAAATTACCGTGGTCGAAAATGGCGATCTGGTTACTAAAAAAGGATTCGAAACCCCTTTAACTGATTTATCACCACGAGTGAAGGGCAAAGAGGTTTCTTTAGATCACGCTGTTAAACATATTGCTAATCTAGTGCGTAGCAGCAAACAACCTGTTATTGCAGGCATGGCAACCGATTTAAATGGTGTGAGAGCAGCGATGGCTTTAGCCGATACAAGTCATGCCACGGTTGATCATATGTTTTCAACAAATACATTTAAAAACATATTGGTGTTACAAGATACCGGCTGGATGACAACGACATTAACCGAAGTCAAAAATCGAGTCGATGTGTTACTTGTGGTTGGTAGTGATATTGAAACTGCTTTCCCAAGCTTTTTTGAACGAATGGTGTGGAATAAAGAAAGCATGTTTGGCCAAGAGATTGAATCACGCGAAGTTATTTTTCTTGGTAAAGCACCCTCAGGCGATGCATCAACGTCACCTAAAGGTAAAAAAGCTCAGGTTATTGCCTGTGATAATGCTGATTTACCTGAAGCTATTTCGGTATTACGAGCACTTATTAAAGGTAAAACAGTTCAAACCGAGCATGTTGGCGGTATTGATATCAATATTTTGTCAGCGTTAGCGGAACAATTAAAAAATGCCAAATATTCAGTAGTAACATGGGCGGCTGCCTTGCTTGATTTTGATCATGCTGAAGTAACTGTTCAAGCAGTATGTGAAATGGTTAAAGATTTAAATGTAAAAACTCGATCGAGCGGCTTGCCTTTAGCGGGTAAAGACGGTGAAATAACCGCAAATCAAGTATGCGCGTGGCAATCAGGTTTTCCAATGCGGACTAGCTTTAGTCGTGGATACCCTGATTATGATCCTTATCTCGCTAATACTAATCGAATGCTAGCACAAGACGAGGTGGATACTTTAATTTGGATTTCAAGTTTTAATATTGACAATACACCACCAAAATCAATAGCAAAAACGATTGTTTTAGGGCGTTCTGGAATGACCTTTGAGCAAGAACCAGAAGTTTTTATTCCCGTGGGTACACCGGGTATTGATCATGCTGGACGAGCATTTCGAAGCGAAGGCGTTGTATCAATACCGTTAAGAAAATTACGTGACAGTGGTTTGCCTAGTACATTTGATGTACTAACCGCCGTTGAACAAGCGTTATAAGAGGCGAAAAATAATATGTTAAAAAAACTAACTGGTGGCCGGATTTATGATCCTGCAAACGGCATAGAAAATGAAGTAGGTGATATATATATTCTCGATGGCAAAATAGTAAAACGCCCAGATGATATTAGGATAGATGAAGAAATAGATGTCCGTGACAAAGTTATCATGGCAGGTGCAATTGATATGCACACTCATATCGGTGGCGGCAAAATAAATATTGCTCGTACCATGTTGCCAGAAGATCATGCGGCAGACATCATCGCGCGTACCGAATTATTGCGTAGTGGAACAGGACATGCAGCTCCAAGTACATTAACGACCGGTTATCGTTATGCCCAAATGGGTTATACCGCTGGTTTTGAACCCGCTATTTTGCCTATTAATGCTCGCCAAGCACATATGGAAATGCATGACACGCCGATAATTGATAAAGGCGGTTATGTCATGTTAGGTAGTGATGATTTCCTACTGCGTATGATGGCAGCCAATAAAGATCAAGAATCTATTAATAACTATGTTGCTTGGACGATGAACCAAAGCCATGCGATTGGTTTAAAAGTAGTTAATCCTGGCGGTATAAATGCGTTTAAATTTAACCAACGTAAGCTTGATTTAGATGAAAAAAACCAGTTTTATAACGTATCGCCGCGTGAAATTTTATTGCGTCTTGCTCGTGCAGTGAATGAATTGGGTGTGCCACATCCTTTACATGTTCATGGTTGTAACTTGGGTGTGCCAGGAAATATGGATACAACTTTAGATACGATGGAAGGTATCGAAGGTTTGCCAATGCATATGACACATATTCAGTTCCATAGTTATGGTACTGAAGGTGATTTTAAGTTTTCATCAGGTTCAGCACAAATTGCTGAAGCGATTAATAGACATAAAAATATCACGGTTGACGTAGGTCAGATTTTATTTGGGCAAACTGTTACTGCATCGGGCGATAGCATGCGTCAATATGCAGCTCATCCACACGGTCATCCAAATAAATGGGTGTGCATGGATATTGAATGTGAAGCAGGTTGTGGTGTTGTGCCATTCAAATACAAAGATCAAAGCTATGTCAATGCATTGCAGTGGATGATTGGTCTTGAAACCTTTTTAATGGTTGATGATCCTTGGCGCGTATCGTTAACAACAGATCATCCAAATGGCGCACCATTTACCAGTTACCCACATCTTATTAGATTATTGATGGATAAGACTTTCCGTAATGATACCTTATCGACTTTGCACCCTGAAGCACAAAAAGCCAGTAACTTGGCATCACTTGATCGTGAATATAGTTTGTATGAAATTGCCATCATGACGCGTGCAGGTGCTGCTAAATTAATCGGATTAGCTGATCGTGGACACTTAGGTATTGGCGGTGCGGCCGATATTACGGTTTATACCGATGATGCTGATCGTGAAAAAATGTTCACTACTCCCGATTATGTTTTCAAAGACGGCACGATGGTGGTTAAAGATGGTGAGGTGGTCGAAGTAACATGGGGAACAACGCATGTTGTTAAACCTGAATACGATATTAGTATTGAAAAATCATTAAAACCATATTTTGATCGTTACCATACACAAACAATGGGCAACTTTAAAATAAGTGATGATGAAATCATTGATGATGGTCGAGGTAGTTTGACCGTGCAGCCGTTACATAAAGGAGGCCCAATATGATTATCAACGGCGTAACAATTGATGCTACTTTCGCAGAAGCTTTTCCGATGAAAGGCACACGTCTAATCATCACCGCAATGAATGCAAAATGGGCAATGATTTCAGCACAAGCCTTCACAGGGTTTGCAACTTCAGTGATTGCTTGCGGTTGTGAAGCAGGTATTGAAAAACTACTTGATGAAAGTGAAACACCTGATGGTCGCCCCGGTGTATCGATATTAATCTTCGCAATGGGCGGAAAAGGTTTAGCTAAGCAGGTAGAAACCAGATCCGGACAGTGTGTTTTGACTTCACCTACATCTGCGTTATTTTCAGGTTTAGATAATCCTGATAAAGAAATCGCTTTAGGCCAGAATTTACGTTATTTCGGAGATGGTTTCCAAATTTCAAAAATGATTGATGGCAAACGTTATTGGCGTATTCCAGTCATGGATGGTGAGTTTTTAACCCAAGAAAAAACCGGTGTACATGACTCAGTTGGCGGTGGAAATTTCCTCGTGTTAGCTGAATCGCAAGCTCAAGCATTAGCAGCGTGTGAAGCAGCTATTGAAGAAATGAGAAAACTACCTAATATCATTATGCCGTTTCCTGGTGGCGTTGTGCGTTCAGGCTCAAAAGTGGGGTCAAAATTTAAGGCTCTCAATGCTTCAACAAATGATGCCTTTTGTCCAACACTTAAAGGTCAAACGAAGAGTGAATTATCACCTGAAGTTGAATCAGTCATGGAAATAGTTATTGATGGTCTAACCAAGGAAGATATTGATAAAGCGATGCGTGTAGGTATCCAAGCTATATGTGACTTAGGTGCTGAAAATGGTATTCGTCGTATCAGTGCTGGTAACTATGGTGGGAAATTAGGTCCATTCCACTTCCATTTGCAGGAGATTATGGCATGAGTTCATTAATATTCGCTCTTAAAACACCGCCTGCACAACGTATTGATTGTTCGCTATTAACGCCCAATCTACTTGCAGATAAAAAAATAACTGATATTGCAGCGATCGAATTATATACAGGAAATAAGGCCGTTAGAGTTGATAGTTTGTTTGATATAACGGGTGATGATGCCGCGGATATTAAATTTACTAATAGCTCGGATAAACTTGATTTTGTTGGTCGTAACATGACGACAGGCAAAATTACAATTACTGGAAATGTGGGTGCTTATTTAGGATTATTCTTAGAAGGCGGTCAGATTGAAGTCACTGGTAATACGGGTATTTACACGGCCTGTGAAATGAAATCAGGACAGATTAAAATCAATGGTAACGCCGGAGAGTTTGTCGGCGGCGCTCGTCCAGGCTACAAAAATGGTATGACTGGTGGAATAGTTATTGTCACAGGTAATACTGCTGACCGTACTGGCGATCATATGCGTCGTGGCATGATCTTAATTGAAGGTAATGCGGGTGATTATTGCGCTGCAAGAATGGTCTCTGGCACGATAGCTGTATTAGGGAATGTTGGTGAGCATCTTGGATTTGGCATGAAACGTGGAACGGTATTGTTAACTCAAACGCCAACACAAGGTATTCCTGCTAACTTTAATGACAATGGTCCACATACATTGGCCTTTTTAGCGTTAATGTTTAATTCATTTAGAAAGCTTGATAGCCAATTTGCTAAAACGGAATCTTTCACACGTGTACAGCGTTATTCGGGTGACTTAGGCGGTATTGGAATGGGTGAGATTTTAGTTAAGATTTAATAGTCGCCAATTAATGAGACATTTGGCGCGTTTAAAGAGAACATATAAACGATTTTTACGGCATTCTTCGCGCTCTTTGTATCTCGGCGGTCAGGTTTTACCAAAGAGGTACAAAATGTCTGATATCGGAAAATAAATAACGCAGTTCATTATTGAACAATAACGTGCTCACAATAATACGACTGACGAAATGTAGGGACTTTTGAACGATATTGTTATTTTTTGTAAAAAATATCCCACCTCGTTAATCGTAGCGGCATAGGCGGCGTAGCAGAAACTGAAAATATTCTAGGTGAAGCCCAAAAGAAGCTAGACATCATCACTAATGACGTAATGGTTGAACACCTTAACTGGACCGATCATCTCGCCGCTATAGCCTCGGAAGAAATTGAAGAAATCATTCAAATTCCTGTCAACAAACCTAAAGGTAAATACTTAATTGCCTTTGATCCCCTTGATGGTTCATCTAATATTGATATTAATCTATCAGTAAGCACAATTTTCTCGATATTGCACTGCCCAGCAGGCATTACAGAACCAACCGTAGAACACTTTATGCAAAAAGGTACCGAACAAGTGTGTGCTGGTTTTTGTGTGTATGGTCCAACAGCAATGATGATTTTGACTACAGGTCAAGGTGTTAATGGTTTTACACTCGACCGCGATGTCGGTGAATTTATTCTGACTCATCCTAATATGACGATTCCTGAAGACACTGTTGAAATTGCTATTAACATGTCAAATCAACGCTTTTGGCAAGCACCAGTACAACGATATATAGACGATTGTATTCAGGGCGTCGATGGTGTTCGTGAAAAAAACTTCAATATGTGTTGGGTAGCTTCAATGGTAGCCGAAGTTTATCGCGTACTTACTCGTGGTGGTGTTTTTATGTATCCGCTCGATACCAAACTCACTACCAATGGCGGCAAGTTGCGTTTGCTGTATGAAGCCAACCCAATGAGCTTTATCATTGAACAAGCAGGCGGCATGAGTTCGACAGGTTATGAGCGTATTATGGATATTCAACCAACAGGCATTCATCAACGAGTTCCCGTTATATTAAGTTCAAAAAATGAAGTGGAACGGGTGATGGGTTATCACGAAGAATAATCATTTCCTTTCTTGGTTTTGTTATCTGCTTATGGGGAATTATTTTCCTTATATGTGTAAGAATGAGAGTGAATTTTTATTCGCGTTAATAACAAGTTGGGCGAATAGTGCCTCTCCACTAAATATGTGACCTTGATGACTAATAAAATAGATTTATGTAATAAAACCAGTGTTTATTCTTGGGGAGTTAAAATTGATTTCGTTATTAATAGTAGAGGAAGTTTTCTTGATACCGATGAAACAAGTTTTTCACTACTTTGGAGTCATGATTTAATCTTAACTATAGAGCCAAGAAAAATACATCCTCAGTTAGCAGATGCGGGCTCTAAAGGTTTCAGGCTAATATTAAACGCAACAGATACAGCAAGTGAAGCTGAAAGGGTTGGAGCTAAAGTAGCTTATTCGTTATTAGACTTTTGTATTCAAAGAAGATGGGGAGTAAAGCTTTCTTGGCCAGAGTCTCCACTTCCATGCCGTGTGATTGATCGCACAGCAAGCCTCGGTGAGACCTGTCAGGCATTTGGCTTGGTTACAGGACATGTCAAAGTATCTGAATTCGTAAGTGCAATTGAAGCTTCCTTTTCTCATCACGATACGATCCCATATTCATTACTTTTATCTATGGAGCTCTATGGGTCATCTCATTTTGAAAACAATCAACGTTCAAAATTAATAATGATAATGAGTTCATTAGAAGCTTTAGCCGGTCAACAAGATATGACGGATAAATTAGGCTCACTAATAAAGGATTTAAAGAAAATTATAACTGAATCAAACCTTGAGGATGAACGTTTAAAAAACTCTCTTAAAAGTCAAATTGATGGCTTCAAAAGAGAATCAATTCGGAGTGCAATTAAAAGATTACTTAGTGATAGTGAAATAGAAGAAGAGGATAAAAAGTTTGTAGATGAAGCTTATAGTGCTAGAAGTGAAATTGTACACGAAGGGCAAAGGGTTCCCGAGTTAAGTGCTATGAATAGTAGGTTAGAAAATATATTGATATTAGTCTACAAACATATATCACAGAAAAAAACTGTCTAGATCGATGGAGTCAGATACTGTCTTAAAAATCAAACTTAAATAGCATTAATTTTGATAATTCACCTCAAACGGTTTTCCTGATTTCAACACGCCAGATGAGTTCAACAAGTTTTAAAAGGATCATGAATATTCAGCTCTAAGATATGTATTAGTCCTTATGTTGATCGTAATGCCCTTTCTAGGAAAATCATGAAAAAAAGTATAATAATAATTCTAACTAGTTTATCGTTTTCAGTGATGGCAGCTGATAAAGAACTCGACTGTGATAATGCTCTAAACACGATTGAGATCAATCAGTGTGCACTTGTTGAATTAGAGTTAGCACAGGCTGAGTTAACGCAATATTTAGAAACAAGCTTTGAGCACAATGCTTCTGATCCCGAGTTGGTTGAATCAATCAAAATATCTCAAAAAGATTGGCAAGCTTATATGTTATCTCATTGTAATGCTGTTTATACGCAATGGCGTGATGGGTCTATTCGAGGTGTAATGTCTCTTTCATGTAAAACGAAATTAACTAAACAAAGGACGCACGAAATTTGGTCAAACTTCTTAACGTATATGGATAGCACACCGCCCGTGTTGCCTGAACCAAAAGAGTAGTCACATATTAACTTTAATTCACCGTTTCTAAAAAAACATTTTTTTGTGAAAAAGAATTGCGTAAGAACATTATGCCCCGTTAATAACCGTTTTCGAACTAAATCAAGTCGGAGAATTTAAGCATGCCACGAATCCCTTTACTCTCATCATTGCACTATTATTTCTTGTCGGAGGTATTGCACACTTTGTGTATGTCGATTTGTTCGTTTCGTCGATGCCTGACTATTTGAGTTATCACAAAGAGTTGGTCATTATTAGTGGCATATTTGAGATTCTAGGTGGGATAGGTATTTTAGTACCAATAACACGCCGCTTTGCTGCTTATGGATTGATTTTATTAGTTATTGCAGTTTATCCCGCTAATATTAATATGGCATTGCATCCTGAAAACTATCCAGATATGTCAGCAATATTGTTATATCTACGTTTACCATTTCAATTTTTATTTGTTTGGTTTATTTGGTGGGCAATTAAACCTCAGAGAGTGCAAAACAAAAATGCAGTTTAATGCATTTAAGACATTGCGCATATCTGCCGTTTAATGTTGGTAGCTTAGCTGAGTTTAATATCTATTTGCTTACAGTAAAGATGGTAACTATTGACCACTCAAAAGAACATAAGCTATATTCAAGATAGCTAAATCATTGATTTGGCTGGATTCATTCAATATTACTATTCAATATTACTAAAGCCAATCTTGGTGTGAACCAAGCTCGGAAAACCACAGGTCTTTAGTTTAAAGATGGCTGGGTTGCTTTTTTCGAAAAAGGAAAATGTTATGAATAAAACATTAGCTTTAACGCTTTTAACTTTATCAACAACTAGCTTTGCAGAAGTAGTGCCTGTTGATTTAGCTTCTTGGACTGCAGATTCATATGTTTTAGGTGGCCAACCTGCTGGCAATTGGGTCGTCGCTGGTGATAATAATTCTGTTACTCAAACTGTTAATGCAGATCCTTCATTATTTCGTAATAACATTAATCAGACGTCCTATTCAATTGATGGATCTTGGAAATCAGGTGGGGGTGATGATGATTTTATAGGGTTCGTTTTCGGATATCAAAATGATCATCAATATTACGTAATGGATTGGAAGGCAACAACACAATCCTATGCTGGTATCGCGAATGAAGGTTTTAGAATTTTAAAGATTGATGCAGCTTCACGAAGTGATTTAGTGTTAACCGATTTTTGGGGATCAAATACGGGTAATTCATCAATTTTAGAATCTAGTTATGGTTCGGATAAGGGTTGGGTTGCCAATAAAAATTATGATTTTCATTTAGATTTTTTTACTAATCCTGGTGAAATTGCTGTTCAGGTAAAAGACGGTGCAACAACGTTGTGGAATGTCGTTGTTAATGATCTTACATTCACCTCAGGTGAGTTTGGTTTCTATAACTTCTCGCAAGCAGCAGTACAATATTCTGGGTTTGAACAAACAGGAGGTACCGTTGTAGGAGCAGTCCCCATACCCGCTGCAGCATTTTTATTTGCGCCTGCACTGTTAGGTTTTATGGGTTTACGCCGTAAAACAAAAAATACGATGGTTTAATTTTTTATTCTATTACTCATTTAAATACGATGCAGAGAAAAACAACAAGCCGTGATAATTTTCTTCATTACGGCTTGTTTTATTAATCGTCGTTACGCTACTTAATACTATTTAATTATTTAGCCGCGGCGAGATCTGCCGGCACCAGCTTTATGACCTTGAGCATTTTCACTAGAACGTTGCCCATCACGGTGACCAACATGAGGCTTTTTAGGTTTTTTATCTTGTACTGGGCGCGAATTTAATCGTGTTTCATACAGTTTATTAACTGGCTCGAAACCTTCAACGATTCTACGTTCAAGTAGCTCACCTATTACACGCTCAATATCAGACAATTGTTTGAGTTCATCTGCGCTGACCAAGGATACTGCTTGGCCTGTTGCGCTAGCTCGACCGGTACGACCAATGCGATGTACATAATCTTCAGGTACGTCAGGTAAGTCGAAATTAACCACGTGTGGCAGTTGATCGATATCAATACCACGTGCAGCAATATCTGTAGCAACTAATACTTGAACTTTACCCGATTTAAAATCAGCCAATGCTTTAGTGCGAGCATTTTGACTCTTGTTACCATGAATGGCAGCAGATTTTAAACCTGCTGCGTCAAGTAATTTAGTTATTTTGTTGGCACCGTGTTTTGTCCGTGAAAACACTAAGACTTGATGCCAGTTATTTTCTGTAATTAAATGAATCAATAACGCTGTTTTTTTCGATTTATCCACCGGATGAATGCACTGCTCGACTGATTTAACTGTCGTGTTAGGTGGGCTGACTGAGATCTCAACGGGATTATTCACTAAACCTTTTGCAAGGTTGCGAATGGGCGTTGAAAACGTCGCTGAAAACATCAAGTTTTGACGTGTTTTAGGTAAAACAGCTAAAATTTTGCGGATATCGTTAATAAAACCCATGTCCAACATGCGATCAGCTTCATCCAACACAAGAATTTCTAGTTGATTAAAACGAACGGCATTTTGTTGGTATAAATCGAGTAAGCGACCTGGAGTGGCAACTAAGATATCAACACCTTTACGCAATTTCATCATTTGGGGGTTAATTTTCACACCACCAAAAACTATTGATGAGCGCAGTGGTAAATTTTTGCCATACATGGCAACACTTTCACCCACTTGTGCGGCTAATTCACGAGTTGGGGTTAAGATTAAACAACGAACATGATTTGCTTTTGCTTGTTCGCCTTTTGATAATAACTCTAAAATTGGTAAGGTAAAGCCTGCTGTTTTTCCGGTGCCCGTTTGGGCGGCAGCCATAACATCTTTACCTTCAAGGACGGCAGGAATCGCTTGTAGCTGGATAGCTGATGGTGTTTCGTAGCCTTTTTCTGCTACTGCTTTAAGAATGTGGGCAGACAAGCCCAGTGAGGCAAAGCTCATAGATTGTATATCTCTTAATTGTTGATTTTTTAATCAACACTTTTTAATAGTGTCCCATTTGATCAAATGATCATATAGAACGTGGGATGTGGTTTATGGTTAAATTAACCACTTGACGTACTCGCCAAAATTTACTGGCGATTACACATATTTTGCGGTTTAGGCTTTCTTTAAGAATTTAGTCAGCAAAACAATGCGGGTGCCATTAACACGGCCTTCGATGTGTTCAGGATTATCAGTCAATGTAATGCTCTTTACTAAGGTGCCACGTTTAGCAGTGAATCCTGCACCTTTAACTTCAAGATCTTTAATTAAAGTCACGCTATCACCAGCAGATAATACTGCGCCATTACTGTCAACCGAGCTACTTTCAGCATGGGCGTCTGCGGTATCAATTGCAGCGGCCCATGTTTGCGTTTCTTCATCTAAATACAGCATATCAAGCAGATCTTGCGCCCAAATTTCAGTATTTAAGCACTTAAGTTGTCGCCATGCCATGACTTGAACAGCAGGAGTGGCCGTCCACATACTGTCATTAAGGCAGCGCCAATGATTAGCGTTAATATTTTCTGGGTTTTCAATTTGATCAAGACAAGTGTCACACACAAGTACACATTCATCCGCAGTGACATCGTTAACAGGCGGCACTTCGTAGACGGATAGCGTTGATTCAGCGTTGCATAATTCACATTTTGAGTGGCTGCGAATTAATAATGTTTGTTCGATACTCATTATTTAACCTTGGTTGATTGAGCTTACTCCCATAGTTCAAAAGCATGCCTTATTTATTTGCGTCTTATTATCTCATACTGAGCGGGGCTATTGCGGCATAAAAAGACTTCTATCATTGTGGTTTATGCAGTTTTGCAAGCTAAGTGGTATTATTAAAGTGTAATATTTTTTGTCAAAAATGGAGATAAAAGTGAATAAAACTAAAATAATAATCGCATTAAGTGTCATAACCCTGGTGCTTATTGCTTTGGCCATTTTGCCAATGTTAAGGAGTAGTGATGAAGGTTATAATACTAAAACGACTGCGTTTGTATCAGCGAAACAACAAAAAGAAGTGATTGAAAGTATGGACGTTGTCTCGCAAGATGTTGCTGATGAAAAAGACACTGAAATACAAGCACCTGCAGTCATAATGGAAGAAAATATTGTTGATGAAGAGACTGTTTCTGAGCAGTCAGCGGTAGAACCAACAACGGAAGCCGTCACAATTCCGACACAAGCTGAAGCTACAACGACAAAAGATAACGCTGCGATAGCACAAACTGATGCTGTCACGCCGACTAAAGAATCAAACGCATCAACATCGGAACTATACAGTGTTGTCGATGGTGTTAAATTGGATGAACAGAGTTATGCCGGATTTAAATTATTCCGCAACTGGTGTGCACGTTGTCACGGTACTTATGGACAAGGTATGGTGGGACCTAATCTTGCTGATAGTTTAAAAATTATTTCAAAACAACAATTTTACGATACGGTTGAAAATGGTAAAGCTGGCAGAATTGGCAATATGCCTTCATGGAATGCAAATGTGCAAGTTATGGAGAATATGGATCAAATATATGCGTATTTAAAAGCGCGTTCTGATGGCGCAATTGGCGAAGAAAAGCCTCAAAAGCAATAAAACACACACCTTAAATTCATAAATGATGGTCTCTTATTTGAGGCTATTTTTAATCAACAACTAAAAGTAACATAACCATGACTGAAAAAACATTTATCAAAGGTAAAGATAGCGACTTAGAAACAAGTATTGCTACCATGCAAGCTAAGTTAAAAAGCTTTGGTTTTGATGTCGAAGAGGCGTCATGGCTTAATCCAGTGAGTAATGTGTATTCGGTTCATATGCGTGATAAAACCTGCCCTATCATGTTTACCAATGGTAAGGGCAGCACAAAAAAAGCTTGTTTAGCAAGTGCATTGGGTGAATATTTCGAACGGTTAAGTTGTAATTACTTTTTTGCTGATTTTTATTTGGGCGAACAGCATTGCAATAATGACTTTGTACATTATCCTAATGAACAATGGTTTGATTCGACGGGTGATGAGATGCCAGAAGGGTTGATGGATGAGTCCTTGTGGGCGCATTTTGATCCGGATGGTGAGTTAACGCCAGCGATGTTGGTAGATACCAATTCAGGTACGGGAGAACGTGGTATTTGTGCGGCTCCATACTTACGGTTACGTGATGGTCAGTCTTTATATATTCCGATAAATGTTATTGGTAATATTTTTGTTAGTAACGGAATGTCTGCCGGTAATACTAAAAATGAAGCACGCGTACAGGGTTTATCAGAAGTATTTGAACGCTATGTGAAAAACCGTATTATTGCTGAAGGGATCTGTTTGCCCGAAGTCCCTGCGGAGGTTATTAATCGTTTTCCATTGATTAAAGAGGCCATTGAAGAATTAGAATCACATGGTTATTCACTCAAAGTGGCTGATGCTTCTCTGGGTGGCGAATATCCAGTGATGAGCGTAACACTCATTAATCCGAAGGATGGATCGGTATTTGCCTCATTTGGTGCACATCCTAGTTTTGAAGTTGCATTAGAAAGAACGGTCACTGAGTTATTACAAGGCCGAAGCTTAGATCAGTTAGATGTATTTCATCCGCCGACATTTGATCAAGAAGAAGTCGCTTCATCAGCTAATTTAGAAATGCACTTTATTGATTCAAGTGGTTTTATTTCAAACGATTTTTTTCGAAGCACGCCCGATTTTGAATTTAATGATTGGGAGTATGACAATAAAACAGCCGATGAATTTACCTATTTAAGTAATAAGATCCATGAAATGGGTTTTGATATTTATATTGCTGATTATGGTCATTTAGATGTCTACGCCTGCCGAATATTAGTACCGGGCATGTCTGACATTTATCCGGTTGATGAATTAGTTTGGGAGAATAACAACGAAGGCGCGTTATTTCGTGAAGATTTTTTAACACTTAAAGACGGCGATGCTGAACAATGGCAAGATGTATTCGAACGTTTAGAAGACGGAGGTTATAACGACCAAACACCGGTTGCACCTTTTATTGGTTTAGCGCCCGATCCAGATACTTTATGGTCTGAGATCCGCTTAGGTGAAATAAAAGCCATGCTGTGTTTGGCTCTACAAGATGAACAAGCAATGGATTGGATTGATTGGTGTTTAGCACTCGATCAAGCAAGTGAGGACACTATTCGCCATTACCGTTGTTTGAAAGCCTTGCTAGAAATAAAATATCATGACGATCGTGACTATGCTGAATATGAACACGGCTTAGCACTGATGTATGGCCAAGATAATGTCACCGATGGTATTAAAATTGTTGAAGGACAAATATTCTTCCATAACTTACATTGCCCAGGTTTGAGCTTGCAAGGTTTTAAACGACATACTGCATTATTAGCGGGTTATGAAAAACTACAACAAGCTAAACGAGATAATTGGAAGTAACTCAAAAGGCAAGCGCTTTCCTAGGGGTAAATTATAAGGTGTTATATGAACCCAATCACCAGTTAGATAATGTCTCTAGAGAATATGGGCGGATTCTTGACCATTCGAATTACTTAACATCATCTTGGAGCGGAGGCACTACTACAGAGCTTATTAGTTATCCTTTTGGAGCTGATTTTTCCAGTCGACATTTTTTGTGGCGCGTGAGCATTGCAACGGTAGGAAAAAGTGGTGCCTTCACTCGGTTTGAAAATATTAAGCGTATTGTTATGTTGCTTAAAGGCGCCATACATCTCAGACACGAGGGACAATATGAGTGCGATCTTCTTCCGTTCGAGCAAGATAAATTCAATGGTCACTTTAGAACTTTTGCTAAAATTCAGAAGGGTGGCGCTACTAACTTAAACCTTATGCTCAACGAAGGTGCTGAGGGTGAGATGCGTCATTTTACACTCGAAGCTGGACAGCTCCACAAATACACATTGGACTCTATCGTTGCAAGTGGCGAGGTACTCCCTTGTTTTTCGCAAGCTGTAGATTTACTTTACAACGTTGATGGTGAGCTAAGAATAAGTCATTCAAACATACAACAACAATTTTATATTCATCCGGGAGAGACGTTCTTTGTTAGTCGGAAGAGCATAGACACCGACGGGGTTATATCAATTCAAAATTTGGGTGATACGTTGGCGAATATTGTGGCGATTGGCATTATTCACGATTGAGTGCTCCAATGAGATTATCAAGCATTATAGATAGGTAGTCATCGAGTCCAATACTAAATAGAACAAAGGAAATATGGTATGAAGTGTTCAGTATTTGTTGTAACAAGCGCTGACGGTTACATCTCTACAGCCGATGATCGTATTGACTGGCTAGAAAACGCCGGCAATGTTGAGGCTGATATGGGCGAACATTCTGACATGGGTTTTAGCCATTTTATAAACTCTATAGATTGTATGGTGATTAGTCGAAAGTGTATGGAACGAATTTCTGGCTTTAATCTACTTCCGGAGCAATGGCCTTATGGCGACACACGTATCGTTGTTCTCAGTGACTCAGTAAAAGAAGTACCCGATAACCTTACAGGTCGAGTCGAAATTTATTCCGGCGATATCTCTGAGCTAATCACGCAATTAGAAAATAAGGGCTTTTCACATGCTTACGTTGATGGTGGAATTACCATAACATCGTTCTTTAATCTACAACTGATCAATGAAATTACAATTCTTCAAGCACCAGTACTGTTAGGTGAAGGCAAGCCTCTTTTCGCAAATATAGCCAAGCAAATTAAACTAGAAAATACTCAGGTTTATCATTATCCCAATGATTTTATTCAACTAAAATATCAGGTTAAGTATTAATAATGAAAAAAGACAGATTTATTAAGCGGGATGCAAAACACTGCTGTTGATGATATCGCGAGCAGGTTTGATATGTTTTATTACTGAATTTTGGCACTTTTTTGGAGATTATGACGAGCACACAATAATTGAATATTTTCAGTCTTTAATGATGTACCGCCTTTAGAATAAGGGAGAATATGATCAAAGTGAAGTTCATCAGATGCTCCACAAGTAATACATTTTCCTTTATCTCGTTTCCAGACTTCGAGTTTTATTATTGTCGGAATAATTCGACTTCTTTTTACTTTTCTGTTTGAGATATCAATAGCCAAAGATTCATCTTCTACATTTTCAATTGCAACAAGCTTAAATTTAAATACTTCTCGATGACCATCTGATTCTTGCCATGAATCAACCAAATGAAAAAAACCATTACCAGACCAAATACCAGACTTTATTTTTTCATAAACCTTGACGATGTCAGGCCCTTTATTACCAGCTTTAAATCCTTGTGCTGCCACATGAAATTTTCCATTCTCATAAAGGCTGCCAGAGTTTCTATATTCTGGCTGATCCATGCTCTTAGGATCTCTAATACCTATTGATTCTGGAATATCATGACCTTCGTAGATAAGCACTGTTCCATCTTCAGTTATTTGATCTTCGTAAGGTGAATTTTCTCTAACAGACATTAGGATAACTGAATGATTACCCTTGAGGCGAAAGTTCATACCTTTTTGTAGGCTTGTACCTTTTATTTGGCACATTTCAATGTAAGCAATAATATTGCCTCTCATGCTGTTTCCTTTTTACATGTAGTTTGATGTAACTAAGGGGAGTGACAATGACTTCTGTGACTCGATAATAAAACACAAAAAAATAATTATCATAAAAATTAAGCAAAAATTTAGAAGCTAGCTTAATCAAAAAAGTCAGTAAATGATTCCACTTCTACTCTACTTGTCAGGTAACTATTTACATCAGCAGTTTTGTCTTCATAACCCAGCGCCATACCACATAACAAAACTCTATTGTCTGTGTAACCTAATTCTGATTTTATGAGTTCTGGATAATCAGCAATAGAAGCTTGTGGGCACGTCGCTAAACCTTGTTCAACGGCTGCTAACATAAAAGATTGTAGGAACATGCCATAATCCATATACGATCCGGTCTGCATGTGCTCATCCATAAAAAAAAGCAACATCACGGGGGCATCAAAGGCGCGATAGTTGGCAGCCCATTGATCTTGTTGACGTTGTCTATCATTACGCTCAATTTTCAAGGTTTTATACATCAGTAAGCCACAGTCTTTTCTTCGTGACTTGTAGGGCTCTATCCATTGCGTTGGATAATAAGTGTAATCTGCTTGGCCTTTATTGCCAGCACGAAAAGCGGCTTCTATTTTAGCTTGTAATGCCTGTTTGGCATTTCCCGATACCACGGCGACTTGCCAAGGTTGAGTATTAACGCCAGAAGGCGCATGTCGCGCGGCATCAAGAATGGCATTAATTTTTTCTTTTTCGACCGGTTTAGCTAAATACGCTCTAACCGATTTTCGTAATTTTAAGCTTTCAACTAACGTCATATTGGCCACCTATTCGTCGTTTGAACGATATTGAATAAACAAAACTAACAGTCGCAAAAAGTTCAACCTGACAGACTCATAATATGAAGAGGCCAGCTCATTAAAAATCAAGCTGGCTAACCTTCAATTGTTGTTTTAACGATGAAAAGATCTCCATCGTTCGATTATTGTTTCGTCCGTCCGTTTTATTTCTAAATAATCGCCGCCTACACTAGCCCTTGTTCGATCATCGAATCGGCAACACGAATAAACCCAGCAATATTGGCGCCTAGTACCAGATTGCCCGGTGCGTCATATTTAATTGCCGTGTTACTTGCACTCTTAAAGATATTCGACATAGTTGTTTTAAGCTGGGTATCAACCTGTTCAAAGCTCCAGCGTTGCATGCTGGCATTTTGCGACATTTCAAACTGGCTGGTCGCTACACCGCCGGCGTTAGCCGCTTTACCTGGACCGTAAAGAAGTTTTGCTTCAAGTATTAGATCGACAGCATCCGGCATACTAGGCATATTTGCACCTTCACTGATCAAGATACAGCCATTGTTTATTAGTGCTTGAGCATCTGTCAGTGTCAGTTCATTCTGCGTTGCACATGGAAAGGCTAGCTCAGCAGGAATATGCCACGTCGCATGGCCATCTAATGGATACTCTTCAAGCGGAATAAACCGGGCGTCCGCGTGATGTTGAACATATGAGTAAAGACTCACTTTCAGCACTTCCTTAAGAAGCTTGAGCGTTTCAAGATTAATGCCGTTTGGATCGTGGATAGTGCCAGTAGAATCAGAACAAGTTAGCGGACGAGCGCCACATTGATAAAGTTTTTCGATCACATAGATGGCGACGTTACCGCTGCCAGAAACAAGACAATCACGTCTTGCGATCTCAAGACCTTTATCGGCGAGCATTTCCTGTGCAAAGTAGACACATCCATAACCGGTGGCTTCTTTACGAACCAATGAGCCGCCCCAGAGTAAGCTTTTACCCGTGAGCACGCCTTCATAGCGACCGGTTAGGCGTTTGTATTGACCAAATAAATAACCGATTTCACGCGCACCGACACCAATGTCTCCTGCAGGTACGTCAGTGTTAGGTCCGATATGTCGATACATCTCGTTCATGAACGACTGACAAAAACGCATGATCTCAGCATCAGATCGACCCTTTGGATCGAAATTTGCGCCGCCTTTACCGCCGCCAATAGGCAAGCCAGTGAGTGAGTTTTTAAAAATCTGTTCAAAGCCCAGAAATTTGATGATGCCGGCATTAATACTCGGATGAAAGCGCAATCCACCCTTATATGGACCCAAAGCTGAGTTGAATTCTATCCGATAACCTTTGTTGACGTGGACATTGCCATTATCATCCATCCACGGTACGCGAAAAATGATTTGTCGCTCGGGTTCGACAATGCGTTCGACGATGCCGTGACGGCGATATTTTTCCTCGTTCTCCAATACCGCACGCAGAGACTCTAAGACTTCTTCCACCGCTTGGTAGAACTCAGCTTGAGCCGGACTGCTGCGTTGTAATGCGTCGATCGTTTCATGAATGTAGGTCATTAATGTTTCCTCTTAACTATTTTCTTTGTCAATTTGTTATTAATTCTTCGCCTACGCCCTACTAACAAGCCACAAATACAATTAATGTAATCAACTAGAGATGTCGTACAAGCTGTCATTTTAACTTAGTGATAACAGTATTTTTTGAAGCAAAGTGATGAGAACTATCGCTATTTCATTCTTAAGTTACATATCACTGGCATCTTTAGATTAAGACTTAGGCCTATTATGAGATGGGTCGCATCATACTAGCCATCGGCACAATTGGCATTATTTTATTATCACAATTGGTTCAATAAAAGGTAATAGTCGTTAGTGATATAAGCCATTTTAAATGTCCCTGAAGAACGTTTTTAATGTTCTAATTTAGATATTAAAGAACGGGTTGTTGTTTGGATCTTGGTAGTGAAGTTGGGCTATTTATAGTATGAAAGTTATCGAATGCAGTGATATAGAGATTAAATAGTCGATACTTGGGACAGCAAACGCAAATCTACGGATGAACACTGTGTTACAAAAGCGGCGTGAACAGCTTCAAACGGTTTTATTAGTGATTAATAAACGAGCAACGGATACACTGATAATAACCTTACCCGTCTAACGTTTAAAAAAAGAACCATTACAGAGCTAGAATGATAAGCATCAAAATAATTGATGCGACAACATCAGTTAATCGAGTAGTTTTCTAGATAATGACCAGCATAAAATGAAATGCGAGGAAAGGGCCGATATCATCTTTAAAATAGCTGGACGTTCGCAGCGTTTAAGGGCTGGTCAACTTGTTTATTTATTGCCTGATGAACCACATTCTTTAATAACAAAAACGGATTCAATTCTTTTGCTCACTATCATATTTTAATGTTGAAACATTATACGAAAACATATCGTCCGATTAGAGTAGGAAACTCATGAATAAGTACTATAGATTATGGTGGACACTGATCGCGGTGTTAATTGTCAACCATGCTTTGCTTTCAACTAAAGAGGGTTGACCATTGGTTTTTGGTGTTTAAATATTGGACTAGCGCTGATGTAATTCACCAGCTTAATACTCATCGGAATTCTTCAGTTTATAGCCAGCGTTTCCGAGGGGGTGTTGTATACCCTTAGTGAAAGTTTTATGCAGAGTGACTTATTACAAACCCTTTGTTGAGTATGTACCTTCGATGATGTTATTTTTATCATTGGTGCGCTGGTGTTTAGTTGGCAGATTGTGAAAGGTGTCTTTGTTTCGGGTTGGTCTAAACGTAATTAATTCTCGAGAAATCCTCAAATAGTATGATGAAAAATAGGAAATAAAAATGGATCAGCGAGTCACCGTACTCGTGAAAGAATTAATCCATCCATGGCTTAATTCCACTCCGTGCATTGACGACCATTTGCCTCCGACGTCCTCGTCGCCTCGCTAACGCTTTGGCTCTCAAACGACTGACGGGGCGAGTATGTAATAACTGCACTATTCTTCGCTACGCTACGAAAGCTGCTGTTATTACCTGCCCCTACGGAGGGCTTGCACTACTTACTCGCTATCGCATCGTTCCATGTAGTGCGTCGAATGTTACATGCCATGACCATTATTACGGCTGCCGCTGTACTCGTAGTCTCGGTTTCTAAAAAGCTCGGATTTGGCTCGATTTTAGGCTACATTCTGGCAGGTGTAGCCATAGGTCCTTGGGGGCTAGACTTTATTACAGATGCTGACAGTATTCTTGGTTTTTCCGAGATAGGCGTGGTTTTACTGTTATTTATTATTGGGTTAGAGCTTCGTCCAGCGCGGTTATGGCTATTAAAGAAATCCATTTTCGGACTAGGTGCGGTACAGGTCGCATTTACCACACTATTTATAACCCTTGCTGTTCGCTTATATATATAGATTCGTGGATGGCATCGGTTTTAGTCGGCTTCGCGCTTTCATTGTCTAGTACCGCATTCGCATTACAGTTATTAGCAGAAAAGGAAAAACTGTCAACACCACATGGCAAGGCAGCGCTTCATATTTTATTATTTCAAGATCTTGCGGTAATTCCAGCACTCGCCATCATTCCAATGGTTGCGATTAGCGATATTACTGCAGAAAGTACTATCGCTTTAGGTCTGGGTAAGTTGATACTTGTTTTGCTGTCTTTTTATATATTCGCACGTTATCTTTTACGTCCAATACTACGCTTCGTTGCAGAGATACGAACTCACGAAATCTTTACCGCGACTGCATTGCTACTTGTTTTAGGTTCTGCGTTGATCATGGAGTCGATCGGTGTATCAATGGCCTTAGGCGCTTTTTTCGCTGGTGTTTTAGTCGCCGACTCTGAATACCGCTATCAGCTAGAAGCAGATATTGAGCCCTTTAAAGAGTTACTTCTCGGTTTGTTTTTTATGGCTGTTGGCATGTCTGCTAATCTGGGACTATTATTTGCTGAGCCTTTAGCCGTCTTGCTTATTGTTCTAAGTTTGGTAGTGCTTAAGACGGTTATTTTGTTCATTACTGGTAAAGTATCAGGGCTATCCAAAAATGAATCTTTATCACTGGGTCTTTGTTTAAGTCAGGGTGGTGAATTTAGTTTTATTTTATTTGCACTCGCTGCAAGCCATAATCTTCTCGACAATAGTATTAAAGATTTCTTAGTCGTTGCCGTCACCTTTTCAATGGCGACAACACCTTTATTGGTGCAGCTACATAAAAAGATATCGCAACGTTATTCACAAAGAAATAAACCAGAAAAATTTGATGCAATCGATACCCAAAAACCAACCGTCGTATTAGCGGGTGTAGGGCGGTTTGGTCAGATAGTGCTAAGAATACTTAGAACACAAGGCATACAATTTACTGCCATAGACTCAGATTCGCAGCATGTCGACTTTGTTCGCAGACTTGGCAATAAAGTCTTTTATGGTGATGCATCAAACAAACAGCTACTCGATACCGCAGCAACAGCATCTGCAAAGATATTCGTTCTTGCTGTAGACAACGTAGAAACCTTAATAAAAATAGCCGAAATGGTAAAGCGTGACTATCCGAATATCCGTCTACTAGCGAGGGCGAGAACCCGAATGCACGAAATGAAACTGCGTGCGATAGGAGCTGATTTTATTATTAGAGAAACACTACTTTCAAGCATATCGTTGGCTGAAAATCTACTTGTTTCATTAGATATAACGGATGAGAAAGCGGCTGATATTGTCGACCGATTCTATCAGCATGATAAAAAAACATTGAACAGACAATTTACTTATCGTAATGATCAAGAGCGGCTGATTCAAACATCAAATGAAGCCGCTGAAGAATTAAAGGAACTGTTTGCTGAAGATAAGATTGCCTATTTAAATAGAACAGATTCCACATGACTTCGCAATAAATCTTGCTTTATCAACTGACGTTACCCATTTACAGTGCTCTCAATTAAATTGTGCTTTGACATGCCACTGCGTTATGAAAATAAAATACTACAGTAGAGCTAAGTAAAGTTATTTAAACCCATTGGAGTAGATTAAGACCTGAGATATCTGAATCTACAGATATATTTACTCTTAAAGGTACTGATATCGTAGCAATCGGTGTTTAATGCGCTCAAGAATGACTTGGTCAATCACTGCCGCCAATATTGCAATAACTAGAATATTGGTCATCACGCCGGTCATATCTGCAATTTCTCCAGAATAGGCCAGAGACTTACCGAGGCCAGCGCTAAAGCCAACGATCATTTCGGCAGAGATTAGTGCACGCCAAGCATTACCAAATGCTAGTTGCGCACCAGTAATAAGCTCAGGCGTAACCGCAGGAAAATAAACACGTCTCAGCATTTGATACCTCGTTGCACCCATCACTCGTGCTGCCGAAATATGCACGCGTTCAACATTCTCGGTTGCATTGATTACACTGAGTGCAGCAGGGAAAAATGCACCAATAGCCACCACAACAATAATGGGTAAGTTACCAAAACCCATTAGAATCAAAAACAATGGAACCCAGGCAATGGAAGGAATAGATTGCAAAATAATAATAGCCGCTTTAAGTGGGCCTTTGACAGCATTGATCGTACCACCGACAAGCCCCAAGATAATTCCGAAGAATAAAGCAGCGCTATAGCCAACACCCAAACGTGTCATGCTGTTACCAAGCCCTTCGTAAAAGTCAGCGCTATTCAACTCCTCCCATAAACGAAGTAGAGAGGTATGCACATCTGGCATTAGAAAATCGGGAAGAGACCACGCGGCTATCTGCCAAAAAAACAATATAACGACGATAGCGATGACATAAGCTCTTTTACTGGCAACGCCTGTTGCCTGTTTGTTAGCCATAGTTATAGTCCGCGAGCCTTCTGCCAAGATAGATCAAGCAAAGCATCAACATCAAAGATTTTGTCATCCGGTAGGATGCCCTGTTTTTGCATAATGCCCGCCAATTCTTTCATTTTATCGATATCATCATCCGTCAGTTTGGCGCTGAAGACATTGGTCTGAATAGCCTCAGAAATAACTTCTTCCACTGGAATGTCACCTTTGTTTAGAGATTTTACAACATCTTCTTTAATGAAATAATCAGTAATGTAACTTGATGCTTTTTTGGGATCATTTTCAAGCATATCAATAGCATCACGATGGGCATCTAGCGATGCCCAAATGACATCTTTACGCTTTTTTAATGTTTCACCTGAAGTGATTACTACCATGCATGGAAAAGGCCATACTTCACCAATTTGATAGATCTGCTTAACCGGTGCAACTAACTGGGCGATGCGGTCGTAAGGTTCGAACAGGAAAGCTGCATCTACACGGCCACCGACCAAAGATTGAACCGCTACTGCGGGTGCTACGCCCATTATATTCAAATCATCTGGTTGCAAACCTGCATTAGCTAACACCACACCCTTAAGTACAATATCAGCTGTACTGCCTTGTTTTTGTGAAGCGAGACTGTGATCTTTAAGATCTTCAACCTTGTTGATACCAGAGTCATTACGAACCACTAATGAATGATAACCTTGTTGAGCGCCACTCACGATTTTCAGATCAGCTCCATGAGATGCCCAGGTAAACGCGTTAGAAAATCCCAAAACACCAATATCAAGTTGTCCACCGACAATGCCCTTAATAAGATCGGTGCCAGAGCTAAATTCAATCAGCTTTGCATCCAGTCCATACTTTTTATATAGACCCGTTTCATATGCCAATATGGCTTGAGCATCATCCATCACGCGAACATAACCTACTTTAAGTTCTTCGTTTGCGTATGCGGGACTTATCAACGTCAGTGCCAATACAGCGGTTAATATCCAACGAATCATATTAGTTCTCCTATTTCTCCGGTACGAACCGGTGTTGTGTCAGTATCAATTCCCAGTGTGTTCAGTACATCACGTCTTATATCGACATAGTCTGACAAATCGTGGGTTTTTGGCATATGGCCAAGCTTTATTTCGCTAAGCACCGTTGCGGGTCGATTGCTAAAAACGAGTACTCGATCGGCTAGATAGAGCGCTTCGTCTATATCATGAGTAACAAGGACTACGGTGGGCTGTTCTTCAGTTATCAAGTTTTTCAAAACGCTTTGTAATGTCATTCGAGTTAATGCATCCAATGCTCCGAATGGTTCGTCTAAAAGCAGCACTTTCGGACGGGCAATAAAAGCTCGCGCTAATGCGCAACGCTGTCTCATGCCACCTGATACCTGATGAGGATAATAATTTTCAAAGCCTTTGAGCTGTACTTTTATTAACCATTTATCGGCTTCTGCAAACGCTTCTTGTTTCGGGATATTCTGAAATTCGAGTGCCAACGCTATGTTTCCGGCAAGGGTTAGCCAGGGGTAAAGCGCGTGTTCTTGAAATACCAAAGTGCGTTCTGGTGATGGTTTTTCAATGCTTTCACCATTGGCTGTCAAAGTACCGGTAGATGGTTTTTGTAAGCCTGCCAGCATGTGTAACAAAGTAGATTTTCCACAGCCGGATGGACCGAGAAAGGCAACAATTTCGCCGGTTTTGATCGTTGTGCTGAAATGCTCAATAACCTTGAGATCGCCAAACGATTTTGTTACTTTGTTAAATGTCAGTTCCATATAACTTTCCAGTCTATCTATATATACTTTTAATGAATAAAGAGCTACCATCTTATTACATATAAGTAATATAGAAAAGTACTTTTTGTACGTTTTAGGATTTAACGATGCTCAATTGTTATGCTTTTGTAGCTAATAAAAAGCTAATACGAGCTAGCTTAATAACTGATCTATAGGAGTAATTTAGTTGTATCTTCAATAGGATGCGCGGAGACATTCAATATTTAAACCAACTAGAATGGTGAGTAATCCAAACTCAGTAACTCGATGCTCTCTGAATTGGTAAAATTTCAACTGCATACCACAATTAAGGGCGGTGCAATTAGCAGGAGAAATTGTTGGATTATTTGAGGGTTATAAGTTGATTTAATCTGGCATGCTAATTTTGAGTTGATTGCCTTGCTGGCTTAGATGTAAATGTTTTAAGAAAGACATGCCTAATAAAATTTCATCAAATTCCATTCCTGAACTGATGCTTGCCCGCACGTTTGTCATCACAATATCACCTAAAGCCAATCTATCAATCGTCGTCGCATAAGATTGGCTACTACCATTTGCGGTTTGTGATTGAAAAGCTTGACCTTTTTTCAAATTTAATTGTTTTGCAATGTGTTCGGGAATGGCGACTAGCGTGGCGCCGGTATCTAACAAGAACTCGACCGGCAGATCATTAATTTCGCCGCTTGCTACATAATGACCATAACGATTTCTTTCTAGGATGACTTCTTTGTTACCAAACTCATTAGTGGTGACGGTCAGTTGTTTATTGGGATTGTTGATATTATCTAATACACCGTTAAAAACAAAAGTTGTTATAGCTAATAATATAATCATTATTATAGTGATCGTTAGTTTACTAAAGGTCGGTGGGCCTGCATTTGAAGTCATAATTATTTCGCGTTTGTTAGGCTGAAACTGCCTTTTTCTTCGATATTAATATAAGGCATTAAGGTGCCGACATCTAAACGTGCTTTAAAAAGATAGTTTAATTGATTACGTTGACCAGAGAGCAGCTGATTGAGCAGGCGAGCGCTACCCAATAAATCGGGGCTAGCTTGAATCACGATATCAGCTGAGCTGTAGCCTTCAATTCGAGGTAAGTTTGGCTCGGCACCACTCAAAATTTTGTTTCCTTCCACTTCCACTGAATAACTCATACCATCTAAAGGCAATGCCGTACGATTAGGGTTGATAACTTGTAAGCCGATGTTAAAACGAGGCGCGATCCCCGATGAATCAGGCGCTAAGGCAAAAGACGTGACATTGACTTGTGGCTTTTCATAATTGGGCGACAATCCGGCACAGGCGACCAAAAATGTCATCAACAACAATACAGTTATGCGTTTAAATAAAGTCAAAATGTACTCCTGAGTTTAGCCCGACCGATATAACAATGACTACTCTACCTGCTTTAGATAATAGATTATTGAATTAGTTCAGCAACAGCAGAGGTTTTGGTTGCTGTGATGACACGATGTTGTAATCGTTTTTCATTGCCTGAATATCAATAGCTGAGACGCAAGCGGATGCTTAGTTTTCTTTAAAACATGCAAATATTCGTGGAGAATTAGATTGATTTTTTTGTATAAATTTGAGTGCAATCAACATGTTTTTGCTGTGAGATGCGGTGCGAATAATTCTGCATAAATTAACACTAACATCTTCGGATTAATTACTGTATTATTCCGGCTTCTTGATTGGGCTAGAAACGTTTAAGCAAGTAGTGTGGAGCGGTAGTTCAGCTGGTTAGAATGCTGGCCTGTCACGCCGGAGGTCGCGGGTTCGAGTCCCGTCCGCTCCGCCATTTGCTTTTCAAACAAAGTTGTCATATCTCCCTGCCTAAAAATTCTGAAACAAAATTTTTAATACGCTCAACGATCTCACGGCTCCGTTTTGGAGTTTCGTTTGTATCCTATTTTTCGACATTATGATGTTTTAAGGCTTGAAGAAAATACTAACGAACTCGACACTACCTAAAATGTTCTTTTTGCTCAATGTCCAAATTCTTCTGCAATAAGAACTAAGAACTTCATTTTTCCCATAGATTATAAATTTCCTTGAATTGGACTTAATAGCTAACGAATAATCGACATCTAACTAAAATATAATCAAATTATTTCAACCTTATCGTTTATTTAAACATGGTTTTGTTGATAGTATTTAATATTCGAAGCAGTGCTTGGCACTAAATCTCCTTCAACTAGACAGTCACTAGATTTAAGTCTGGCTAAAACCAGTTGTTGAAGAAAACTTAACCCATCACTTCTTAATCAGCAGTCCTTTAAAAGTCTTATTTCGAAATAGTTTAATTAGGCATTTATTATTGCTTATGATGTAACTTTTTTAACGAAGTATTCGAATTCTATGACATAAAAATACCAATAAAACATTTCAGTCTGAAGTCGTTATCAACACAATGAAAATAAGGTATGTAAGATGAACGATTTCAGTCAAAAAAACACGAATGGATGGGCATTATTTTTGCTACGATTGGGCGTGTTCATCGTGATGTTTGCATGGACGCTGGACACGTTTATCTCTCCTGAACATTCCGCCAATATTTTTCATAATTTTTACTTCATCAACGCTGTGGGGTCGCAAATATTAATGATCATTGGTCGCTTGGAAATGCTAATTATTCTAGCTTTTTTGGGCGGGATTTGGAAACGTTGGACAGATGGTTTTGTTATGCCTCTTCATGCCGTTTCCACGTTTTCATCATGGCAGTTTTATACCATAAAGATCAATTTGTTGTTCTTTGCGGCTTGGCCAATGCTGGCCGCATGTGTTGCACTTTATTTGCTACGCGATTTGGATGTTAAATTTACGCTTAAAATATCATGAAACCATATACCATTTTGATGTTGTGTTTAACACTTTCGACATCGGCTCAAGCTGCGGCAGAAGATAATCCAGATATTTTTTCAAAAGCGGTTATTCCTTTGTGGCAGGAACGAACATTTAAGGGTCATACAGATTACTCGTTCATTCAGGATGATGACATCCTAGTCTTAAAAGCCCAATGTAGCGGTACAGCTTCGGCTTTTTATCGGGGGACTGAGGTTGATCTCACCAAGATGCCAATCCTGCATTGGTCGTGGAAAATAAACAATATTCATGCTGGATTGGATGACGTCAGCAAGCAAGGTGATGATTTTGCTGCTCGCATTTATGTTGTTTATAAAGGAAAATTGCCGTGGAATGTCAATGCCCTTAATTACGTCTGGGCTAATGTAAAAGAAGTGGCAAGCTTCTGGCCCAATCCTTTTACAAAACGCGCCGTCATGATCGCTCAAAAATCAGGTACGCCGACACAAAAAGATGTCTGGATTGATGAATCCCGCGATGTTCGGAAAGACTTTAAGCGGTATTTTGATATGGATATCAACAAAATAGATGGGGTAGCTGTTATGACTGACTGCGACAATGGTGGCGGCGAGGCGACAAGCTATTATCGTGATATACACTTCGCACCTGCTCCTTAAATCTAGTGTTTAACTGGCAGCATAGTACAAATGTAATACTTATCGGATTACTTTTTATCTGCGTGAAAATGGCGATAACAAAAGCGCTACAAAACCTTTGTCTGTCAGTCCTTCGACACCGATCTTCATCGTGGCAAACCGCGTTGTTGTTGATTTTGTGTAAAAGATGCGATCCCAAAAACTAAAAATCGTACCGTAATTGGAGTCCGTATCTTTGCGAACAGCGTGGTGATGCACCCAATGAATGGCGGGCGTGATAATAACTTTTGACAAGACATTTTCAAACCGCGGTGACAAAGCGATGTTGGAATGATGGAAAAGCGTACAGGCCAGCACTAAAATTTCAAACATCACTACAGAGGTAAAAGGCACTGCAAAGATAAGGATGACAACAGCACGAACAAAGGTGGCGAAGAATATTTCTCCGAAATGAAAACGAATAGCCGATGTGGTGTCTAAATGCTCATCCAGATGATGTACTTCGTGAAACCGCCAGAAAAAAGGGACTTCATGTACCGCGCGATGCCACCAAAAGATAAACAGATCAAGCACAATAATATCCATCATCAGACCTGAATAACCTGATAGCGATTCTGGCCGCATCCACAATGGATTTTGTGTTGCAAAATAACTGACAGGCAATATAACGGCGAGCGAAAGTCCTATATTAACTGGCCAAAATGACAGGTTTTTAATAATGCGTGAAAGCCAATGAAGGTCGGTTTTTGCCGCAGGATGTAAATGTTCAATCGCAAACAGCAGCAGGAAGATCGCGCCAACACTCCAGCCTTTATATTGTAGTATTTGTTCTATTTCAGGCATAATATTTAATCCACTCTACAATCAATAATTCCAAGAAGAACGTCAATTAGAAATTGGTCATTTTCTTCTATATGGGTAGTTTTTGAAGCCAGCCAACAATCCGTCGTGTTTTATCGCTGAACAAACTTACTGTGTACCATGCTCCTGCAGCACGTTTACTGATTTCCCCCAGTGTCGGGTAGGGTGCAATCATGCCCGTCACGGCCGCTATTTTAAGACCACTTGAAATTGCCAGTGCCCACAGGCCAATCAGTTCACCTGCCTGAGGACCAACAATAGACGCCCCCAAGATCAGTCCTTTTTTATTAGTTATCACGCGTATTTGTCCTTTTGTAGTACGCTCGGCAATCGCGCGGTCATTTTCATTAAAATGCCATTCAGTGACGTTAATCTCATCACCATATTGTTTGCGAGCAAGCTTTTCTGTTAAGCCAACTTGAGCAAGCTCGGGATCGGTATAAGTCACCCACGGTAACGCTTTGTAATCGACTTTTGCCCAAAACATTTTAAAACAAATCTGACGAATTATGATTCCGGCATGGTAACCAGCCACATGCGTAAATTGTGGCCCGCCTGATACATCGCCGATAGCAAATACTTTTTTATTCGATGATTTCAGATGTGCATCGACGGTAATACCTTTTTTATCATACCTTACACCTGCTTTTTCGAGATCTAAACTATCTATATTCGGCGCTCGACCTGCAGCAACGAGTAGATGAGAGCCTTCAAACTCCTCGATCTTCCCGACTTTTTCAATGACAAGACTAACGCCCGATTCGGTATGTTTGACCTCTTTAACAGCAACGTTCTCGTGCAGTTCAACACCTTCTGAAATAAGGCATTGCCGAATAATTTCAACATTGCTTTGGTCGTCGTGCGGCAAGATAGAGCCTCTATCAAAAACGCTCACCTTACAGCCCAATCGTCGATGCGCCTGTGCCATTTCGATACCAATTGGCCCACCGCCAATTATCAGCAAATGATTTGGCTTTTCTCTAAGACCAAAAATAGTTTCATTGGTCAATGCTTTATCTTTATCAAGCCCGATTAACGGTGGCAAAACAGCGCGAGATCCTGTGGCGATAACAAAATGTCGCGCCTTGATAACTAGGTCGCCAGCTTGCAACTTATTTGGTGCTATAAAACGGCCTTCTTCCAATATGACGTTTACGCCTAAACGTCTAAACCGTTCAGGAGAATCATTAGGTTCAATCGTTTTTATAGTATCGAAGACATGATCTTTAATGGCAGAGAAATCTATCTCAGGTTCATGAGGCGTGATACCTTTAATATCATCTTTTCGGTGCATCTGAGCCCGTTTTCCGGCCGCAAGCAATGCTTTTGAAGGCACGCAGCCAGTGTTCAGACAATCGCCACCCATAGCAGCACGTTCAACAAGCACCGTGTTCAAACCAAGCTGCGCTGCACCAGATGCTACGCTCAAACCTCCAGAGCCCGCGCCGATAACACATAAATCTACTTCGATTGATGTTGTCACTTTACTTCACCTTATTTAATGACCAATCATAATCCATGAACTTAAGCTCCTCATGCTGATTGATTTGTTGGTATCTACCAAGCCAGCCTTTAATATCACCGCTGTTAAAATCTTCTGAAAACCAGTCGAAAATTTTACTGACATAGAGCTTACCGTCCATTTCGCTTAACCCTTTACTTTCGTTTGCCAGTGTCAGTTTTACTTGTTCGGTAAGCTGATTATTCAATTTATCGACTTGATAACTTTCAATTCGTAAATCAGGGCAGGAGAGAGAGGCACAATTGATTGCAAAATGAACTCGTGGATCGTTCATTGGCCGTAAAATTTTGTGCTCGATGTCATCAAGTGTGTAACTATTTCCGCCCACTATCCACGAATGTTTTTCCCAAGCACTGCTAAAAAAGCTGCCAAGATTCTTAATACTCTCACGTTCATTTTCGCTTACGATTAAATCTATTGTCAGGAAGTTATAGGTATTGATCCAGAAGGCTTTTTTTTCTTCGCCTTCAAAACTGTCAGGTCTTTCTTCTAACAATATTTTTAAAGCCTCATCGTGTCGAGGGTCCGCAGCCCAGCGGTCATAGTTAACGCCGTTATAGACAATGCCTTTGTCAGTAACAGGCATGACATACTCACTTAACAGACCATCATAGAGCTCTAGGAATCGGTTATTGCCATCGCTTGCTTCAGACTGTGGCGATGAAAAAAGACTCACTGCTAATATTACAGATAATGCGGTATTACGATTTTTAATTTGCTTATATATAGTGGGAATCAAGGCAAACAGACCGAGCAGTCCAAAGGCTAGTAAGGTTTGTTTTGAAACCAGATCGCCAAGATCGGTAATCGTTGCGAGTTGCTTGCCCAGATTCACAAAAACAAAGCTGCCGGGTATGATGCCAAAAAATGTCGTGAGGATAAAAACGCGTGCTTTTACATTGAAAAGTGCAGGCACGATGTTGACTAGAAAGAAAGGGAAGAGTGGGACAAGCCGCATAAATAAAAGATAGCCAACTGCATTATCTTTCATATTGCCTTCAACCCGTTCATACAGTCCACCTGCTTTTCTTCGCAAGACTTCCCCTAGAGACGTTTTCGCAATAAAAAACAAAATGGTGGCGCCTATTGTTGCTGCTGTTACAACATAAAATGTGCCGAGCCATGTTCCAAACAGAAACCCACCTGTTAATGTAAGGAGCGTTGCAGCGGGGAGGGAAAGGGCAACAAAGACTATGTAAATAGCCATAAAGCTAAGTGCCGTGATAACGGGATAGCTTTCTACCGCGTTCAACATGGCTTCTTTGTTATCTTGCAAAACGTGCAAAGAAATCTTTTCATGCAGGCCGCTCGCAAAAACCACTATCATCAGAGCGATAATTACAATAAGTGGAAGCCAGCGTTTTATGTCTTTTATATTCATCGTAATGTCCAGACTCTTATCGTTGTTATTTTGGATTAGTATTCGAGTATATTATGTTTAAAGTTACTCGATATAGTATGAATCTCCGTTTTAAAGATGCTATCAAGCTGAAGCATTTCATCGCAGACTGTAATTAATTATTTATCATAACCATCATAATAGGCTGGCAGTGCTACAGCAATGTAGCCTTAAGGTTTTAATATCTGCCCCTAGCATCGAAATATCACAACAAGGATTATAAAATGAGCTCCACTTCAGAACAGCAAGTCAAAACAGGCGGTCTCGCACCTATAATTGTGAGCACAATCGCTATATTATCTTTGGTGATTGGCATCGCTCTTGGTATTTACACTCTTTTTGCCGCCGTTGGCGTCTGGTTTGGGTTATGGGATTTCCGCACTGGCTTCAACATGTTGAGCATCGTTAACGCTAGTGCTAATTGGTTAGCAGCAATCAGCTTGGCCATAGTCATCGGCGTCTTCTTTACCGCGCGTCGTTTAAAGCTTAACAATGCTGCGCGTCTGACAAGCTTTGCTGCCATTGGTGCCATCGTGGCAGTTCTCGCTTATGTCGTGCCAGAAACTTATCGTCCTGTCGAAGGTATTCCTCCGATTCACGATATAACGACCAACACCGACAACCCACCGCAGTTCATCGCTATTGCCCCGTTGCGAGCTGATGCGGCCAACAGTATGGTGTATGGTGATCAAGCGAGCTGGGACAAAAAGCGTATGGCAGCGGCACAACGTGAAGCTTATCCTGAGATTGTTCCGCAAGTCTTCAGCGAATCCAAAGAGGTGATATTCAACCGCGCTTTAGCTGCCGTAAATAAACTAGGTTGGGAAGTCGTTGCACAAGATCTTGCGACGGGACGTATTGAAGCAACAGCGACGACCTTCTGGTTTCGCTTTAAAGATGATGTGGTCATCGAAGTGTCTGCGTCTGCTCAAGGATCGATACTTAATGCCCGATCATTATCGCGCGTCGGCACGAGTGATGTTGGCAAGAATGCCGCACGTCTACGCGAGTTCTTTACCTATTTACATTAAAAACATGCAGTGTAATGCCGACAAAAACATAGCACTTGAGGATTTAATGCGCCTTGCTCAACAAGGTGACAAACAGGCTTACGGACACGTTTTTCAACAAATTACACCGATCTTACGCCGCTTTGTCGGAAACAGTCTTAACCATCCCGAAGATGTTGAAGATGTTGTGCAAGAAATTCTTATTTCAATTCACCGTGCCAGCCACACATATGACACCGACCGTCCTTTTAAAACATGGATATTTACCATTGCCCGATACCGTCTGACGGATCATTTACGAGCCATCTATGCCAAAAGTGAAAAAGGCACAGATATTGATTTTGATCATATGACCTATCAATTGACTAGCGATGAAAATGTAACTAAATGCTATGAAGATCGCGAATACCTAAGCAAGATCATGCAATCACTTCCGGTGAAGCAAAGAAAGATTGTTAATATGATGAAAATCGAAGGCTATAGCGCCCAAGAAGTAGCACAGCTTATGAATATGAGCGAGTCCGCAGTCAAAGTGAGCGCTCATAGAGCTTATAAAATATTGGCTTTGAAAGCGGCACAGATAGTAGAAAAAGAAGAGTGGAACAAGAGCAATGAAAGAGTAATGAAAGAGTAATGAAAAAAGAGCAAATAGACACCGATCAACTTATTCAGAACATGCTAGATGAAGGCCCGCAAAAGCCATTGCCGCACCCTATGTGGCAAACATCGCTATGGTTACTGGCTACTCTTTTCTATCTCGCGACGCTCTCAGGCTATTTTGGTCTGCGCGGCGACATTGCAGAAAAGTTTTCTGAACCTTCGTATTTTATCGACATTCTTTTACTTTTTGGATTAGGCATCTTCTCCACCTTTGCAGCGCTTTGCCTTTCCCGCCCTGATGGTTATCAAATGCCGAGACTTAAATTTGTACCCATAGGCTTTATTTTGGCATGGGCAATTCTGGCATTCGGCGGATCAGCAGAAATTAATGTGGCTAATATTTTTCATTCGATGTCTCTTGGGCAATTTGATTGTCTCTGGCATATTCTCCTATTTAGTACGCCGCCAGGCCTCGCCTTATTTTTAATTGTACGTAAAGGCGCCACAATTCAATATTGCTGGGCAGGTACGATGGCAACATTATCCGCCACAGCATTTGGTTATTTGCTCATGCGATTGATAGAGCAGAACGACAATCCCGTCCATCTTATTATGTGGCATGCAGTGCCTATCATTTTGATGTGCATAGTGGGAATGATCATTGGTAAATTTGCCCTGAAGTGGCGATAAGCTTGTAACTTTTCTACTAACAATATCGAAACCATAGTCTCACGTAATATAGAGTTTTAGCATGGATCTATTTTCGCTTTACTAAGTGCTTTACCGTTATTTTGCAGTGTTGATCTATATCATAGGCAGCACATTTTTGAATTCACAAAGGAGATAGAAATTGTCACAGCAAATATTGGACGATGTAAAAGATTACTATGGCCAGATTTTAAAGACGAATGAAGATCTAAAAACCAGCGCATGTTGCCCTTTAGATGCCCCGCCGCCGCATGTGCAAACTTTGCTTAAAAATGTGCATGAAACTGTTCAAGCCAAGTTTTATGGCTGTGGATCACCGCTACCTCTTGCTGCAGAAGGTTGCACCGTGCTTGATCTTGGCTGTGGCAGCGGACGTGATGCCTATATCTTAAGCCAGATGGTCGGCGAAACAGGGCGTGTGATTGGTGTCGATATGACGGATGAACAACTATCTGTCGCCAATCAATATGTTGACTGGCACATGAACAAATTCGGCTATAACAAACCAAATATTGAATTTGTAAAAGGTTACATCGAAGATTTACAAACGGCAGGCATAAAATCTAACAGCGTGGATATTGTCATTTCCAATTGTGTGATCAATCTTTCACCCAATAAAGAATCCGTCTTTCGTGAGATTTACCGTGTTCTGAAGCCTGGCGGTGAACTCTTTTTTTCGGATGTTTTTTCAGGTCGGCGCATTCCAAAAGACTTACAGAATGATAAAATTCTTCTCGGAGAATGTCTTGGTGGCGCCATGTATACTGAGGATTTCCGTCGCATAATGACTACTATTGGCATCCCAGATACTCGTATCACCTCTAAGCGGCAACTCACCCTTGATGATCCCGACGTACAGAAAAAAGCGGGAATGATTGATTTTTATTCGATGACAGTTCGCGCTTTCAAGGTTGATTTAGAAGATATCTGTGAAGATTATGGTCATGTAGCCTATTACAAAGGCACAATCATTGGATCGCCGCATAGCTTTACGCTCGACGATCACCATGAATTTAAAACGGGTATGCCAGTTCTCGTATGTGGCAATACTGCAAATATGCTCTCACAAACACGCTTTAAAGATCACTTTAGGATCGATGGCGACTTTTCTAATCATTACGGCACGTTCGATTGTGCTCCATCAATTACTACTGATACAGGAGCGTGTTGTTAAATGTTGAGCTTTACGTTGCGAGAGAAACAATCTTTAAATATTGATGAAACGTATAACCAGATTTTGCAAAAAACCAAAGTGTTGTTATGCGAGCTTTTAAAAACATTTTTTACCAGAAGTCTTCATGATATTGGTTGTCATCGATTAACGTGGATACTTGCCTCTAACAGTGTAATAAGCCAAGAGAATAAGCAGTGGCTGGCTGTTAATCGTGCTTGATAACGTCAGTATTATTATTCCTACTGCGATGGATGAAACCGCCCAACAACAGCTTCTAACTGATTTAATGCACTTAAACAGTGAAATCATCGTTTCTGCTGAAGGATCGCGAGCAAAGAGCCTTAACATTGGCGCGGCAAAAGCTAAGCATAATTTACTGTGGTTTTTACATGCTGATAGTCGTGTTAGTGCTGAAAATATATCTGCTCTTGAAGAAGCATTGAAAAAACGTCCTAATGTTTTGCATTATTTTGATTTGGCTTATGATGGCGGCCATTTAACCAACAGCAACTCTTTTGGCGCCAATATTCGATCACGTTTACTTGGATTACCCTATGGCGATCAAGGGTTTTGTATTTCAAAAAGTCTCTTTAATGAAATTAGTGGTTATCCTGAAAATGTTGCTTATGGTGAAGATCTGCTCTTTGTTCGTCTTGCTAAACGCAAGGGCATAAAGTTAAATCGTATTCCTTCAAAACTACTAACCAGCGCTCGTAAATATAAGCATTATGGCTGGCTTAAGCTCACGCTCTTACGGCAATGGCAGATGGCCAAACTCTTGACAATGAAATTATGAGTACCGCCATCGCAATTTTTGTTAAAACACCGTCTCTCTCGCCAGTTAAAACTCGTCTTGCCGCAGGTATCGGCAACACCGCTGCGCAGCAGTTTTATTTATTAAGCATTAAAGCCATACATGAGACCGTTAAAAACATAAATGCTTCGCCATATTGGGCCGTCGGCGAGCAAAATGGTCTTAATGAGCTATTGTGGCAAGATTTTCCGAGACTTTATACCGGTGAAGGTAATTTGGGGCAGCGCCAACATCATATTTATCAAATGCTGTTGAAAGAGCATGAACATGTATTACTTATCGGTGCAGATACACCACAAATTTCAACAGCGATCCTTGAACAAGCGATCATTGCTCTCAATACAAATGACTTCGTAATAGGCCCCGCTAGCGATGGTGGCTATTATCTATTTGGCGGTAGCGTACCAACACAACAAAAAATATGGACTTCTGTGCCGTGGAGTACGAACAGTACACTGGAATGTCTAGAAGACGGTCTACCCTCAAAACCTTTTCATCTTCCTTTGTTAACAGATGTCGATACAAAACTTGATTTAGAGAATATCGAAAATGAAATGCCAAGTATTATGAATAAAGCTCAAAAAAAACTTCTCGGGTGGATTAAAATCTAAATAACCAGTCTAAATATCACCTTATACTCTATGCATCTATTATTTTTTACCATCAGGCCGTGTCATGTATAAAAAAATCTCTCTTATCGCTTTTTGCTTAGTGTTAATGACAGCACTTTCATCTTGTGCAAGCTACCAACAGAACTATATCGACTCGCCTGAAAACCATCCTGCCTATAGTTATGAAGATGTTAAGGACCCGCATTTTGATACCATAAAAGACATTATTTATACACCGGAAGGTTGGCCTAAGGCGCTGGCAGCGGATCTTTATCTACCCCAAAATTTACCCGCCAATGTAAACGCTTGGCCAACAGTGCTAATGGTACATGGTGGTGGCTGGTCAAATCGTGATCGCAGTGATATGAACTTTATTTCAGGTAAATTAGCAGAGCATGGCTATGCTGTCTTTAATATTGAATATCGATTAGTTCCCCAGTTTATTTATCCAGCACCGGTTAAAGATTTACAAATGGCACTACTTTGGCTACAAAATAATGCTGCGAAATATAATCTTGATTTAAACAAAATTAATGCTTGGGGATTTTCTTCAGGCGCACATTTGGTGACTCAAGTGGCTAGTGTAACGCCAGGTGAAGCTCAAACGACGAAATTTTCACCACCCTTACCAAAAATTCGTTCTGTTGTTGCTGAAGGTACGCCAGCCGATCTGAGTGTCTACAGCAATAGTCCCATTATTGTGCCTTTTTTGGGGGGAGTTAAGCCCAACGAAAATCCAGCGCTTTATAAAGAGGCCTCACCAATTAATCATATTTCGTCAGATGATCCGCCGGTGTTTTTATATCATGGCAAACTCGATCAATTAGTTGAAAAAGAACAATCAATTAATTACTACAATGCATTGCGTAAAGCCGGTGTGCCGGCCGAGTTATATCTACATCCTTTGTGGGGACATATCACCATGTTTATCTTTGGACGGGATGCCGAAAACAAAGCTATAAAATTTTATAACCACTATAACGCACCATAATTAGGCAAATCGTTGAAGTGATATGAGTCATCTAGCTAAAAGTTGAAAACCTGTCACAATATAGTAAAAACTTAGTAATAACTAATGGATTAACGTCCTACATTGCAAGTACATTTGAGTGGATACTACGCCGTAGCACTACACGCACCGCCACCAAGCACACAGAACTTGGCACAATGCGGATGGTTAAGTTGCACGGATTGTGATGCCTCTTTCAAGCTATGACCCAAATTAAATTGTTGATCATAAGCCAATAGCGTGCAGGCCATAACGGATGGCTTGTCGTCGCCTTTGTGCTTAACCACCATACGTGAAGACGCGCACATCATATCGTTGGGTTTAACATTAAGAATATCCCAGCAGGCTGTGGTGATTTCAGGCACCGGCACGTTTTCATCCATTTCAGGGAATAATATTAGCTCACTTTTATCATGCGCATTGATAGTGATCGCATTATTTTTAAACAAAGTATCAAAACCTCCTCGCAATTCCATTTCATTTTCTCCCCAACGCGTTCGTCCAGCAATAGTGGTATTAAATCCACCATCTGACAACCATTTGAGACCGAGCATCATCGGTTGCCATGATCGAGCTCCGCGTTCTTCTTCGTGTAGCTCAGGTTTAAAGTGATCAACAGAAACGCGGATTGTCAGAGTGTCACCGTATTTATGTTTTAATTCCAATAAGTCTTTTTTACATTTCATCATCGGTCGCATGGCATTGCTTAACACTAAAAGACTAAACCCTCGGTCAAGGCACTGCGTCATAATAGCAATAATATCTGGGTTCAAAAACGGCTCACCGCCCGTAATGCCTATTTCTTTTGTCAAATACCCTTCTTTGGTAATTTCATCAAGATAAGTTGTCACTTCGGCAAGGGTCAGATATACCAGAGCATCATTTTGGGGTGTGGACTCAATATAACAATTTACACAGGCTAAATTACACAAAGTCCCTGAATTAAACCATAAGGTTTTAAGTGTATTTAGACTAACCGATGCCCGTTCCTCACCCTTGGCAGTAATATAGGGATTGATAAACTTTTCTTTATGGGGATGTGTGGTGATCATAATAATTTGCTCATAATACTGGAGTAAAACTTATCCTCTGAACTAAGTATTCGTAACCTCTTTGATAAAAGTTTCAGTGAGAGGGATTGGGTAGAAGCGATGTTGTGTTGGGTTATTGGGAAAGATAACTTGGTAAGCGTCAGCCATTATGACTGAGAACAAGGTTAGTACAATGGCGTATTTTCTATATTTATAATTAATTATTTTAAGTTTTAAGCCTTTTTTGTCCGTGATGTGCCTTAAATGAATGCAATATATGGTACATAACAGGTACCATCAATAGACTCACCAACATCGAAAAACTCAACCCCCATACAACAGTGATTGCTAACGGCTGTAACATTTCTGCACCTTCGCCCCAGCCTAGTGCCAACGGTATCATACCGACAACGGTACTGAGTGTAGTCATTAATATTGGACGCAGCCTTAAACGCGCCGCAGCGACAATAGATGAAGTAATGTCTTTTCCAGTTTCCCGCTCGATTTCAATATATTCAACAAGTAATATCGCATTATTAACCACGATGCCGACTAACATGATCATGCCAAGCCACACCGGCATGGATAGAGGTAGGGCTAACACATCTATTGCTAGAGCAATGCCTATCGCTGAAAATGGCACACTGAGAATGATGATCAATGGGTTGAGTAAGGATTCATATTGCACCGCCATTACCACAAAAACTAAAAATAGGGCGAGAAGTAACAACAACTCAGTCAGTCGCTGCTGATCTTGCAATGCTTTTTGAGAACCACCGTCATACAACGTATAACCCTTAGGCAATGATATCTGTGAACGCATTTCACTGAGTGAATTTAAGGCTTCGCCAAGTGTTGTGCCATCACTTAGAGACGCAGTTAGCTCAACAATTCGCATTTGATTGTCACGCAATATACTAATCGGTGATCTGAGTAATTCAATATTTGCCACGGTGCCTAGATAAATTGGCCCAGTGTTATCTTTGGCAGGAAATAATAATATCGACTCCATGTCTTGCGGACTTTTTATTTCGTTTTCAGGTAGTCGAAGACGAATGTCATAGCTTTTATCGTTGTCGAGATAATCACCAACAACAATACCTTGTAATGCAATTTGGGTCGCTTGTTTTATATCTTGTAAATTAACACCTAAGCTCGACGCACGTTCACGGTCTATAGTCATTGCAAGCTCAAACTGTTCACCTTCAGCTGAATGTGCGACGTTAGTAATACCGGGAATAAGCCGCATTTTTTCTGCAATGCCATCTGCAAGCTTTTTAAGCTGAATGTCATTAGCACCCTGAAGGCGTAGGCTAATATCTTCATCACCTTTGTTAGTTCGAATCCCACGAATCCCGCGTTGTGACATGCGTACTTCAAAACCAGCTAATTGCTGCTCGGCAATAAGTTTGTCCATCCGTTTAATCCATTCGCCACTACTAATCTGTCGAACTGATATAGGTTTTAATTGCACGGTAATGCTTGCTTCACTGGGCGTTTCTCTCTGCGAGCGACCGTATACTGAACCACCGACTAGGCTGTAGACCGTTTCCGTTTCTGCTTGGTCGGCAAATAATTGTTCAATAATCTGAGTTTTTTGATCCATTTCAGTTAATGAAACGCCGGTATCTCCCGATATTTTAACGGTGATGTTACCGTTATCTAAATTCGGTAGCACAATGTGTTTGCCACTAAGAAAAACGGGAATGCTAAATCCTAAGCCAATAATAAAGCTGGCTATAATTAACCAGCGGACACGTAATAACACACTTATTGAACCGGCATAACCACGCTGTAAACTATCGACAGCATTGTCGATGACTTGCCTTATGCGGTTGGTTTTAATGCTCGTTACTTTGGCAGCATAAGCAGGAACGATGGTGACAGCAATGATCATCGACGCAAAAATAGCGGCCGAAATGGTAAAGATTAGTTCGCTAAATAACAGTCCGGTAAGGCCACCAATAAACAAAAAAGGTAAAACAGCAGATAAATTAGTTGAGGTGGAGGCGATGATGGCACTTGTGACTTCATTTGCGCCTTCAGTGCTTGCGATGAAAGAGTCGGTATTGTCACGTTGATGACGATAAATATTTTCTAACATGACGATGGTGTTATCGACCAACATGCCCACCCCGAGCGCTAAACCACCGAGGGTCATGATATTCAGGGTTAATCCACCTAATGCCATTAGAACAAAGGTAAACATGATCGCGATAGGAATGGCGCTACCGATAATTAATGTGCGTCTTAAATTACCAAGGAAAAGGTAGACCATTAACATAGCTAAAAAGGCGCCGGTAATCGCAGAGAGGCTGGCATTTTTTAGGGATTGAAGGATATATGTCGACTGATCACTGACCGTCGTTAGTGTGACATCATCTGGCAGAATCTTTTGTGATTTGAGCCAAGCAAGTCGTTCTTTGACGGCTTGTACAACGGCCGTAGTATTCGCTGTAGGTTGCTTTTGAATGGACAGTTTGACACCACTTATGCCATCAGCACGTACTTTTACCCGTTCTTCTACATGGGTGTCGATGATTTGAGCAACATCACTTAAATAAACGGTATTGCCTGCATTGTGGGCAATAGCAAGGTTTTTAATATCATTTATGTCTTTTAATCGGCCACTAATTCTTCCGGTGATTTCATGTGCCGGCATTTGCAATCGGCCCATTGCTTCATCGGTATTTGATGTTTGCAGTGCATCAATAATGTTTTTATAACTTAAGCCTACGCCTGCCAAACGTTGTTGATCGGGTATCACTTGGATCTCGCGGATCAAACCGCCACCGACTTCTACTGATGCAACACCGGCCACATTGATAAACCATTTACTAAATACATCATCGACCCAACTTCGCAGTTCAGTGTCGCCGCGTAATTCCGAACTTATAACAAATTCCATTACCGGAATTTGCGAGGGATCAAGTTTATAAATAGTCGGCGGATCAATAGTATCAGGTAAAAATCGTTTTGCTCGATCAAGTCGAGTACTGGCATCACGTAAAGCGATATCAATATCTTTGCCGTAATCAAATGATAGATCAACGGTCGCTATGCCGCGTTCGGTATGCGATTGAATACCAATCAAATCTTCGGTGATTGCTAGTTGTTCTTCTAATTGCCGGGTGACGCTATCTTCAAGCACTGATGCGGGCACGCCATTATCAATAATACGAACGCGTACTTCAGGGTAAATTATTTGTGGTAATAGATCGATTGCTAAACGAGTTAAACTAAAAAGACCGATGATAACAACCGTTAAAGCCAGCATACTGACACCGATTGGATGACGAATCGACCATCCGGCGACGCTACTTTTATTCATTTGGAGTCTGCTGGTCATGGGTCGGAATATTCACGACTGTGACAGCTTTACCTGCATTAAGATTAGTATAACCACGCACCACAACAGCTGCACCTTCATTTAAACCACTGAGGATTTCGATTTGATCATTCACATTTAAACCAGTCAGAACAGGTGTTATTTGTGCTTTTTGCGCTTTATCGATCGTGAAAACATAATCACCCTCAATGGAGCGTCGAAGTGACGTAAAAGGAACCAGTAAACGTTTAGCTTGTTCGGTTTTTAAGGTAACTCGAACCAATTGACCAGGTCGTGTTCCTTCTGGCACAGGTTTAAGCGTAATTTCAACGGTGCCGATACGGGTAAAAGGATCAAGATTGGGATAAATGCGAGTAATCGTCCCGTATAAAGAAGGCTCAATAACACCTAAGGCATCAATAGAAAGTTCGGGTTTGTCGCCGACGTGTAATTTATTAATGAGCAATTCTGACACTGGGACTTCAGTAATGAGTGAACTTTGATCGGATACCGTTAGTAAATGCGTATAACGTTGTGCGATATTTCCTTGTTCACTGAGACGTTCACTGACTATGCCCGAAATAGGCGCACGGATCACGGTGTAATCTAAGCGTGTTAATAGCTCATTTACGTCTGCTTGAGCAACTGCAAGCTCGGTTTCTACACGGGTGATCTCTGTTTTAGGTGTTAAGCCTTTGGCACCCAAATTTTTAAAGCGTTCTAGGTCTTGCGTTGCTTTGCTGCGCAAAGCTTGAGAGCGTTCTAATTGTGCCTTTAATAAACGATCATCGAGTTTGGCAACAATATCACCTTTTTTTACTTGGTCGTTTTCATAATAAGGCAATGATATAATTTGGCCTTCTTCTTGATTGTAAATCTCAATTTCACGTAGCGCTTTTAATGTGCCATTGCGTTCACGTTGAATGGTTAAGGTTTGGCTTTTAGCACTTATTATTTCTACAAGATGAGGTTGGACTGTCTTTTCGACGGGAGCTGGTGGTTCTGTGCAAGCCGTGGTCATTAATATGACGGCCGTTACAAATAATAAGAACACATTAGGCATAGTCAGTTTACTCAAATGGCTTTTAATCATCGTGGCTGAAAGTCTAGCGTGAAAGTGCTTTTGACCCGTTCTTATTGTTTGATTACATTAAAAATTATTGCACAAGCTGCCAGAATAGCTGTAACTAACATTACTTATAAAAGTAGCATTTCGGGGAGATCAATAGTCGTTATAGTTGATTCTTCGTTTGCTGCTATTTTGTCTTGCTCAGTGTTGTAACCCCAATTAGCAAAATATAATTGCACTTTCGTTAATCGCTCATCGTTAATAACATCGATCAGAGTGGGTAGTCTGTCTTCTACGAACATAATCTGCTGGTTGGGATGTCGTACTGATAAAGCGGCTAAAACGTGTTGTTTACTTAAGTCGCGTTCTAAGCCATAAATACGTTCGGTAGGAAATATGATGCTGTTTTCTTTAAGTATTTGACTAACAAAGCGTTCTTGTTTAGTGGTGATGATGTAAGTGAGCTGATTATCAATTTTACGAAGTTTTTCTGCTATGCCATCAAACAGTGGATTCATCAAAATCCACTCATCAAGATGATCATGTATCCAGCTATCGCGTTGTTCGCCAAAACGGCGTTTAAGGCCATCTACGCTAAGCTGATCCCGTCTTATGATCGTTTTAATCTGAGTTTTAAATTGTTCTAATAAAAGGCGAGGTGCAATACCTTCAAAAAGCTTACGCATGATCAATATGGACTCATAGCCTGTTTCCATCACTGGCCTAACCTGCCGAAATTTTTCGAGTAGTTGTGGAGGTGTTTCGGTTGGCATGTCTGGCCAGAGTTGGCAGGCTACTTTCCAGCCAGTAATACCCGTTTCGATGGCACTATCACAGATAACACCATCGAAATCAAATGCATATAATTTATAGTTGGACATCTAGTCTATTTCAAGTTGCAGTGTTTGGAAAATCTGGAGTTTTGATGGTATTCCAGTTGCTGACTGGGATAGCTTTCATATCTGCACATCATTGATCGCTAGCCACTTCTGATGAACAAGCTGTCATGGATAATAGAAAAAATGACATTAGGCCTGCAGTCTGGTCGTCTGTAATGATCATATAATTTTCTCGAAAATCGGATTATCGGGTAACTCGAACTTCACCATTAAGTGTCATTAAACGCACACGATCACCCACTTGGAATGGATTATTAGGTTCATACTGCTGAACGACTGAAATGGTGTCGCCATTACTTTTTCGAATGACCAATTCAACACCTTGTTCTTTTGTAATACCTTCTTCAGCTGCACTTCCCACTAAGCCACCGGCAACTGCGCCAAGTACGCCAGCAATGATTGCACCTCTTCCACCACCAACAGTGCTACCAGCCACACCACCAACAACGGCGCCTGCTGCTGTACCAATAGGCGTTTTAGTTCCTTCAATAACGACCATGCGTAATGAGTCAACAGTACCATATTGTACGTTTTGTACTTGGCGAGCATCATCGCGGGAATAGGTATCACCTTTTAAGCTGCTTGCACAGCCACTAAGCGCTAATGAACTTGAAATTATGATTAATGCTGCTACTTTTTTAATATTCATAGTGTGAGTCTCTGTAATGATGTGTGAGTAATAGTCATTGGACATTAATACGTTGTATTTTATCCTGCTCAAATACAAGTTTGCCATTAAATATTGTATGACTCACTTTATTATTGAATAACCAGCCAGAAAACGGGCTGTTTTTACCGGCACTTACAAACCGAGAGGGTTGGCATTCATTGTAAATATTTGGGTTAAAAATACAAATGTTGGCTTGGGCACCTATTTTTAGTTGACCTGCATTAATGCCTAAAATTTCTGCTGGCTGACATGTCAAACTAGCAATGGCCTGGTTTAGCGATATTTCTTCATCGTCAACGAGTTTTATGGTTAATGCTAATAATGTTTCTAATCCTGAAATTCCAGGCGTTGTTTCAGCAAAAGGACCTAGCTTGGCATCATTATCCAACGGTTGATGATGGGAGCAGATCGCAGAAATAATACCTTCACGAAGACCTTGTTGTAGTTGCTCACGATCACGAATACTGCGTAATGGCGGCATAACGTGACTCAGTGAGTCGTAATTGCCAATATCATGCTCACTTAAATGTAGATGATGGGCGCTTACATCAGCAGTAACTGCTAAGCCCTTATTTTGAGCATCTTTAATTAACTTTACTGTTTTACCGCAAGAGATATTGTGAAAGTGAGCGCGTACTCCTGTTAATTCGATTAATAAAAGATCGCGAGCAACAGCAATTGTTTCAGCCGTTTCTGGTATGCCTGTCAGCCCGAGTCGGGCACTAATTGCGCCTTCATGTATACAGCCATTTCCTTGCAACCAGGGATCGACAGCATTAATGAATAAAGTCAGATCTAATGTTGCAGCATATTCCATGGCTCGACGTAAAATAAGACTGTTTTTTATAGGAGATAGACCATTACTGACGCCGATACACCCAGCCATTTTTAACGCAGCCATTTCAGTTAATAGTTCGCCCTGCAATTTTTGAGTTAAAGCGCCGATGGTATAAACCATGGCTCGACCTGCTTTTTTAGCGCGATCTTCAATTAATTCTACAACGGCAGGAGTATCGATGACGGGATCGGTATCCGGAGGAACACACAATGAAGTGATACCACCTGCTACCGCAGCAGCAGTTTCACTTTCAATAGTTGCAGTGTGTTCTTGTCCCGGTTCTCTAAGACGAGCATTTAAATCGACTAAGCCAGGACAGACAATTAAGCCGGTAGCATCAATGGTTTGATCCGCATTGAAGCCATCGAGATGAGTACTAATAGCGACAATTTTACCATCACGGATAAAGATATCTTGCTGACTATCTAGTTGACTAGATGGATCTACAACACGACCATTTTTTATATGAAGATTCATACGGTCACCTCAAGCAATTCGGCTTGCGAACCGAGTGTCATCGACATAATGGCCATTCGTACGGCGATTCCATGTGTTACTTGTTCTAAAATGACGGATTGTGGGCCATCTGCGACGGCTGAAGCAATTTCAACTCCCCGATTAATGGGGCCTGGATGCATTACTATCGCATCAGGCTTTGCTAAGCTTAATTTTCGCTCTGTTAAGCCATAACACTGAAAATATTCTCTTGCACTCGGTAATAATGCACCCTGCATTCTTTCTTGCTGCAATCTAAGAGTGATGACTACGTCTACATCTTTTAACCCCGCTTCCATATCATGATATACATGTACACCTAGAGTTTGACAGTCAGAGGGTAATAAGGTTTTCGGTGCAATAACGCGTATTTCGCCGACGCCTAATATTGCTAATGCTTGAATTTGAGAGCGAGCAACACGAGAATGTAAGATGTCGCCAATAATGGCCACACGAAGATCAGGAAAATGTTGTTTGTGACGACGGATGGTAAACATGTCGAGCATAGCTTGAGTTGGATGAGCATGGCAGCCATCGCCGGCATTAATCACGCTGACATGAGGTGCTACATGTTGCGCGATAAATTCGGCGGCGCCACTTTGATTGTGGCGAACAACAAACATATCGCTATGCATAGCTTCAAGGTTATGCAATGTATCACGCAAACTCTCACCTTTTGATGCAGATGAAGTATTTATGTTTAGGCTGATGACGTCAGCAGATAAGCGTTTTGCCGCCAGTTCAAAAGTGGTACGGGTTCGTGTGCTATTTTCAAAAAATAGATTAACAATCGTTTTACCTCTTAATAAAGGTACTTTTTTTACTTGTTGATGTGAGATGCTCGAAAACTGCTCGGCGCGATCCATTATTTCTGTCAGTAGGGGACGTTTTAACCCTTCAATACTGAGAAAATGATGGAGACGTCCACTGTCAGTCAGCTGATTATACGACATTCTTTTCTCCCACTTTGGTTGCCGACAGCATCAATGTTAAGCCATTGTTATTGTTTAGTTTAATGTGTTCATTTTCAGACATTGTCAGTGACTGACCAATAATGTCTGCTTGTATCGGCAATTCACGGCCATTACGCTCTATTAATACAGCCAAGGTGACACTTGCTGGTCGACCATAATCAAAAATTTCATTAAGTGCAGCACGAATAGTTCGACCACTATATAAAACATCATCTACAACTAACAAATGACGGTCATCAACAGCAAAAGGCAGATCTGAAGGTGTCACTTGTGGATGCATGCCTATCCGTGTGAAATCATCGCGGTAATAAGCGATATTTAATGTACCGATTGATGCATCAAAGAAATCAACACCTAATATTTCTGCGAGTTGTTGTGCAATCCAAACACCGCCAGTATGAATACCAATTAATAAAGGTGCTTTACCGTCTAGCGTTAGGCGTATTTCGTCGGCCATCGCAATAAGTAAGATCTCGATATCTGCAGTAGTTTTCGGAATTGTCATTGTCGATTTAGCCATGATTGAAGGATAAGTTGTGCTGAGATGCGATCAACATCACCTCGTCGCTTAGATTGCATTTTGCCACGAATACCTAGATGTTCCAATGCCTCGTAGGTGCTTAATCGTTCATCTTGCCATTCAACAGGAAGTTGAAAGCGGCCATTAAGTCTATTGCCAAATTTTCGACATGCCGCCGTCATTTCTTGTTCGGAATCATCCATATTGAGTGGTAAACCAACAATTAATAACTTAGGTTGCCATTGTTCGATCACCTTTTGGATATCGTTCCAATCCGGAATACCATCTCGCGCTTTAATAACAGCAATACCGCTTGCTGTGCCAGTGAGCTCTTGGCCTACGGCTACACCGATATTTTTGAGTCCAAAATCAAAACCAAGCAGGGTTCGAGGCGATGTCATGCGTGGCCCATTGAAAGGGTCATCAGATTCATATCTACTCCTAATAGTTTACCTGCAGCTAACCAGCGATCTTCAGCGGGAGTCTCAAATAAGATAGCTTTACTCGCGCCTACGGTCAGCCAGCTATTATCAGCGAGTTCTTGTTCTAGTTGACCAGCTTCCCAACCAGCATAACCGAGTGTGATTAGAAAGTTATCAGGCCCAGCAGACGTGCCGACGACTTCTAATATGTCAGTCGAGGTGGTTAAGTACAGTTCATCATCGAGGGCTTTAGTACTCACCCATTGTTGGGGACTATCATGAATAATCATCCCTTGTTCTTTTTGTGCTGGGCCACCGAACAAGACTGATGTTGTTTGTATTATGGGTGAGATATTATCGATCTCTAAGTGGATAAATAGTTCATCAAGCATAATTTGTGTGGGACGGTTAATAATTAGTCCCATAGTCCCATCTTCATTATGCTCACAAATGTAGATAACTGATCGATAGAAAAATGAATCTATCAATGTGGGCATCGCAATAAGGAAATGATGTTGTAATGATTGTTCCATAAGCATTAGAAAAAAGTAAAACCTACTTGGAATAAACGTTCAACTTCTTTGACATAACGTTTATGGATTATAAATAAGATAACGTGATCCTCTGCTTCGATCACCGTGTCATGATGGGTGATAATCACTTGTTCACCACGTACGATGGCGCCAATTGTGGTACCTGGCGGCAGATTAATTTCATCTATACGTCGACCTACAACGAGTGATGAGTTCTTATCGCCATGAGCAATAGCCTCTATTGCTTCTGCTGCGCCTCGTCGTAGCGAGTGAACTGCCACAATGTCACCGCGACGAATATGAGCCAATAAAGTGCCAATGGTTGCCTGTTGTGGTGATAGCGCAATATCAATCGTGCTACTTTCAATTAAGTCAACGTATGCCGCGCGATTAATGAGTGATAAGACTTTTCGTGCGCCCAAGCGTTTCGCTAGCATCGCTGACAGAATGTTTGCTTCGTCGTCATTAGTTAGGGCACAAAATAAATCGACTTTATCAATATCTTCTTCTTGTAGTAATTCTTCATTGGCAACGTCACCTAATAAAACGATGGTGTTCGTTAGCTGTTCCGATAAATGTTCAGCACGTTGGGGATTAGCTTCAATAATTTTGACTTGGTAATCATTTTCAAGTGCCTTGGCCAGACGCTCACCTATATGGCCGCCACCCGCAAGCATAATTCGTTTATAGGGTTTATCCATCCTACGAAGTTCATTCATGACGGAATGTATATCTTTTTTGGCGGCAATAAAAAACACTTCGTCATCTGCTTCAATAATGGTTTTTCCTTTAGGAATGATCGGATAACCATTTCTAAAGATAGCGGCGACGCGGGTGGGTGTTTTAGGGATATGGCTCCGTATATCTGATAAAGGACTGCCTACTAATGGACCACCGTGAAAAGCTTTCATGGCAACTAGTTGAACTTTGCCGCCTGCGAAATCGAGCACTTGAAGCGCATTGGGATGATTAATTAATCGTTCAATATAATCGGTGACAATTTGTTCAGGGCTGATCAACATATCAATGGCAATAGCATCATTACCGAACAATTCAGGCTTTGATAGGTATTCTGTACTACGGATCCTTGCGATTTTTGTCGGTGTTTTATAGAGGGTATGACAAATCTGACAGGCGATCATATTTGTTTCATCACTGTTGGTCACCGCTAAAATAAGATCGGCATCGGCAGCACCCGCTAACGCTAATATATCGGGATGAGACGCATGGCCTTGAATGGTACGAATATCGTAATGATCTTGCAGTTTTATTAATAACTCACTGTTGGAGTCAACGACGGTTATATCATCGTTTTCTCTAACAAGAGATGCAGCTACAGAAGCGCCAACTTGTCCGGCTCCGAGAATAAGAATTTTCATGTTACAACCTTAAACTTGTTTACTATCAATATCTAAAGAGCGAAGTTTGCGATATAGATGGGTGCGTTCCATACCGGCCAGCTTTGCGGCTTTACCTACATTGCCTTCCGTTTCTTGTAATTTTTGCAATAAATAGATGCGTTCAAATTGTTCTCGTGCCTCACGTAAGGGTAAGTCGTAATTAATACTGGTTAGTTCGCTTGCCTGAAGTTGTTGTTCAGAGGTCTCGCGTAAGGTTTGATCGACTTCGGCGACATCAATATCATCGGATTCTCCAAGTATTAATAAGCGTTGAATAACATTTTTTAGCTCAAGTATATTGCCTTGCCAAGGATGATTACGTAGACGATTTTGCGCTGCCACAGTGAAGTGACGGTAGGCCATTTCAGCGGCGGTAGTTTGTTCATCAACAAAATGATGAACCAATTCAGGAATATCTTCGATATGATCGCGTAATGGAGGAATAGCAAGGGTTATACTGTTGAGTTGATATAACAGTCCTTCAGAAAAAGTGCCGTTATTAATCGCCATGTCTAAAGAATATTGGGTTGCACAAATTAATTGGCAGTCAGCAAGTTTTTTCGTATTAAGAAGATGTGAAAGTAAGGCTTGTGCATTAGCAGTTAAGAGTGATAAGTCATTAATAAACAGGCAGTTATTATGCGCTAGTGTCACCAGCTTTAAACTGTCTGTTGGAAAGCTGGCCGGAGTTATTTCAATAAATTTACCCGTAGCAAACCTACCTAAGCTATGTAAATAGTGAGCATAACAGTGCTTACCTGTTCCCCCTTCACCTTGCAACAGTATGGGCATTTCATGTTGTGCAACGCGCTGAGATTGCTCGCGTAACAGGGCTATTTGGGTGCTTTTTCCTACAGGAGCTTGGGCATAATGTTGTCGAGAAGCGGCTTTTTTTTGACTACTTTCTAGTGCAAGCTCAATACTGCGAAGAAGTTTCGCCATTGAAAGTGGTTTTTCAATAAAATCATAGGCGCCTAAACGTGTCGCTTCAACCGCAGTTTCAATCGTGCCATGCCCGGACATCATCACGATAGTTATGTTTGGATCTTGCTGTTTAAATTCTTTGAGTAGACTAATACCGTCAACGTCAGGCATCCAGATATCGAGTAATATTAAGCTAGGTGCTAGCGAGGAAAATGCAGCACGAGCATCTGTGCCATCTCCAGCAATAACAACACGGTAATCTTCATCTTCAAGAATATCTTTAACAAGTTCCCGAATATCAGGCTCATCATCAACAACCAAAATTAACGGTTTATCTTGACTCACGGCGTAGCTCCCTCCATAGGTAATCGTATAATTATACTCGCTCCTGTAGGCAGGAGGTTTTCAGCCCAAACATGTCCACCATGTTCTTCAACAATCTTTTGAACAATAGCTAAGCCCAGTCCGGTGCCTTTTGTTTTATTACTGGCATAAGGCTCAAATAGTTTGTTTTCCATACTGACGGGAATACCTGGCCCGTGATCACGAATACTAATTTCAAGCCACGGTGTATTATCCTGAATAACCATGTGATACGAAATGATTATATCTACGACCAAATGAGCATCTTCACTGGCTTCAATTGCATTTTTTAGCAAATTATGCAGGATTTGTCTGAAGCGAACACTATCAATATTAAGTGATATTTCCTGTGGACTTTTTAATAAAATAAATTGATGACTGGTATTACTTTGATAAAGAGTCAGTACTTCACTAATGAGTTTTCCTATGGGTTGAATCTGCAATTGTAATCCAGGATTCCGTGCATAGTCTGAAAAATCATTCACCATATTTTTCATGGCTTCAACTTGCTGTACGATGGTATTGGTAAGTTTAGTTAACGTGCTAGATTGATCCGCTGGCAGCATAGGTAAATATTTATGCTGTAATCGCTCTGCAGAAAGTTGGATAGGCGTAAGCGGATTTTTAATCTCGTGTGCCAAACGCCTCGCAACTTCGCCCCAAGCAGCATTTCGTTGCGCTTGTAGTAATGTGGTCACATCATCAAAAATAATGACCCAGCCCGTATCGTTGGGTAATTGCGTGCCGCGGCATATTAAGGTTTGTTGGGCTTTTTTCTTTTGCAGCTCTATCTGTTGCTGCCAACTTTCGCCTAATGCTGTTTTTTGTTCAATAAGTTCCGTTAAACCTAATAAATGAGGCGCTTGAATGGAAAGTCTGCCGATGGTGCTTTCTAATCGTTGCTGCAAATTAAGGTGCAAGATCTTGCTACTTGCGATATTGGCGGTGCGCAAAAATAATTTGTTATCAATCGTAATAACACCACTGGATAAGCTGCTCAACACCGTGGTGAGATAATTGGTTTGTTGTTCTAATAAGTGATGACTTTGTTCAGTCGCATTGCGTGCGTGGGTAAGACGTTGAGTCATTTGGTTAAATGAACGAACTAAGAATCCAATTTCATCATGACCCGACACATCGAGTTGAGTATCGTAATTACCTGATGCGACCGATTGAGTCCCTGCTGCAAGTGCTTGTAATGGCTCGACGATACGTCTGGAAATCCAGATAGCGAACCATATTGAGGCAAGTAAGGTGAGGAGTACAATTAGACTTAGTGTTAGGGTGAAGACGCTGATCAGTGGTTTGCGTAAATAACTAAGCTCTTTGTAATCTGTATAGGCATCTTGAACGGTTTTACCTAACTCACTGAGACGATCATTCACTGGAAATATAACTTGTAAAAAGCGCTCCTGACGTATGCCTTGTTTAGTGGGTAGCAGAACGGCGGCTCTAAGTTGTAAATTATCTTGGTCAGGATCGAGTGATATATAGGCATCCTGAGTTTCTAACTGGTGAAAAATAGTTTCACTCGGACGACTGGGAATAAAGATGGCAGTGCTTTCCATACTTGAAGTGATCAATTGGCCATCCATGGTCCATAGACTAAGCTCTATCGCGCCACTAAGCTTTGATAACTCACGCAAGTTGTGACCAACATCTTGTGCCGGTAATTCATTCAGTAAACCCGCCATCATACGGGTTTGTCTAAGCAACGTTCGCATGCGAATACCAAAGGCGGTGCGACTTAATTCTAATGAGTCATTAAGTGCTTGTTCCACTTTTATATCAAACCAACTATTAATACCGCGATGTAAAAAGTGCATTGAAAAACTATAAACAACCGTTGTCGAAACTAGAATGAGTAATACGAATAAGCTCACGAGGCGAACGGTGAGTCTAGATCCTGGTTGGTTACTTTTGAAATCACGGTAAAGTCGAAATAGACTTCGGCCTAAGATGGCCATTAATAAAAGTAATGTGGCGATTCCCAGTCCAAAAATGACTAAAAATAAATCATTAAATTTTGAGCTGTCTTGGGTGGCGGCGCTGAGAAAATAAGCTAAAGTAAGCAACAGCGCGGCTAATGAAAAATAGGGTGCGGTGCCCGAGCTAATACGTTTGATGATACCTAGTGCCACTGTGCAGCTGCCCATGGACTTGTGAGATGCCATTTACTTGAAATGATGGCGCCGGGACGCATTGGTGTTGGTAATGCGTATAAATCAATGCCGCTTCGAAGCTGGAATAATAGATGGTTATTATCCACCATATGTTCGGGAGGTAGAGTGAGATTTTGGATTTGGCCTAAGGCATGTAAGGTGCCTTCAAGTGAAGGAAAGAAGCGTTCTTTGCCAGTGGCGGTATCTTGTAAAACATATTGTTGGGCTAATGCATGATAACGTAACTCATAACTAATTTTAGTTCGCCACAGCGTATCTTCCCATTGCCAATATTCTCCCAACAGAGGGGTAAGATCAACCAGTTTAAATTCTTGGAAAAAAACAATAGGGATGCCGTTATCTAATGCTTCTTTAACCCTAGGTGTAAGTGGATAGTTGATCGTTGCATTAAGTACGTGGCCATTGCCAATTTTCGTAATGTGGGCGGCAGATATGTCGAACGTGGTCGCCCGGACAGAGCTTATGCTACCCAGAAAGAGCAGCAGTGCAAGTAACCCAAAAAGTTTAACGATGACTGAGGCTGGCATAATAAAAACCATCTAATATATTGTCACCAGGTAATCGCTGGTAACCGACTGAGCGACGTTCCGCAGGAGCAGGCGACACTTCGTTTTCTTGCGCTTCGGGATGTAGTTGTAAAAACGATGTTATTTGATGTTCATTTTCTTGTTTGAGCGCTGAGCAAGTTGTGTAAACCAAAACACCATCAGGTTTGAGTAATGGCCATAAATTATTAAGCAGTTGTTGCTGCTGATCGGCAAGCGAAGTAATGTCCTCGGGTCTGCGAAGCAGTTTAATATCAGGATGACGCCGAATGACACCGGTTCCGGAACAGGGCGCATCGATTAAAATTCGGTCAAACAGTTGGCCGTCCCACCACTTATCCACATCAACTGCATCTGCGGCAATTAATTCCGCATTTAGGTTTAGTCGATCCGTATTTTGTTTTATTTGTAATAAGCGACGCGGATCAATATCGAGTGCAACCATCTGATTTTCTGGAAACTGTTCCAAGATATGACAAGTCTTGCCGCCTGGAGCAGCACATGCATCCAGGATGCGTAAATTAGATTTTAAATCAAGTAGTTGAGCGACTAACTGTGCTGCACCATCTTGAACAGAAGCATGACCCTCTGCGAATCCGGGTAATTGAAATACATCACAGGGCGTTGCTAATAATATGCCATCACAACACGACTCAATGGCACTAGCATCAATGTCAGCTTGAACCAGTCTCGCTAAATAATCTTGTCGAGAACCATGTTGGATATTAACTCGCAACATCATCGGTGGCTGTAAATTATTGGCTTCCAATATGGCTGACCATTGCATTGGCCAATCTTGTTTAAATCGCTGAATTAACCAGTCTGGATGAGCATATTTAGCTGGTTCCTGGTGTAAAATATTTGCTTCAATTTCTTCATGTTGACGCTGATAATTTCGCAACGAAGCATTTAATAGTCCCGTTGCCCAAGGTTTGCCTAATATTTTACATGCATTCACAGTTTCGGAGATTGCAGCATGTGAAGGCACTCGCATATCACGCAGTTGATACAAGCCACAAAGAAGTAGAGCAGCAATATCGGCATCTTTGGCGCGTAATGATTTGGTGAGCAGGCTTTGGCTGATAGCCTCTAATTGTGGCTGCCAGCGAATTACACCATAACAAAGCTGTTGGCATAAACTGCGGTCATTGTCTGGTAGTGAGGTTAATGCGGCTGTTAACACGCCATTAAGCGAATGTTTTTTCTGGATAACTTCAGCAATGACGCGGGCAGCGCTAGCTCTGGCAGTATGTTTTAGAGGTTTAGCCAAAGTGCTCACCCGCCTTTATTGTATTGGCATTCAAAAAATCGGCAACGGGCATGGCACGTTTTCCCGGAAGCTGTATCTGTTTTAAACGTAAGATGCCATCGCCTGTTGCCACATCAATACTGTCTTTATTTACAGTAATGATGTCACCTGCAGTTGCCGACGTATTTTTTTCGTCAACAAGCGTTGCCGACCAAATTCTAAAGACCTGATTTTGCCACATTGTTTGTGCTACAGGCCAAGGATTAAATGCATGTATTTGACGAATAATCTGGTTAGCAGTTTGTAGCCAATCTATTTCTGCTTCTTGTTTAAGTAGCTTTGCCGCATAGCAGGTTGAGGCATCATCTTGGGTTTGAGCACTGCTTTGAAGCGTGGTGATATTAGATAGTGCATTTAAAAGTGCATCTGCACCTAAAATGGCGAGTCGATCATGTAAGATTTCTGCCGTATCTCCAGCATTAATAGGGCAACTGACTCGCGATAATACGGGGCCAGTATCTAGTCCGGCTTCCATTTGCATAATACAAATACCGGTTTCAATATCGCCTGCCAGAATTGCTCGTTGGATGGGCGCTGCACCACGCCAGCGCGGCAGTAACGATGCGTGAATGTTGATACAACCTAGACGTGGCGTATCAAGCACGACTTGTGGCAATAATAAGCCATAAGCAACGACGATCATAAGATCAGCGTGGTAATTGGTTAAAATTTGTTTAGCTTCATCTTCTTTGAAGTTTAATGGTTGTTCAACGGGTATATTGTGCTCAAGCGCGATTTGTTTTACTGGGCTAGCGGTTAATTTTCGACCGCGACCCGAAGGCCTGTCTGGCTGAGTGTAAACAGCGCAAACTTCATGATCCGTCGTCAATAAAGCCTTGAGTGTTTCTGCTGCAAAGTCAGGGGTTCCAGCAAAAATGATGCGCATCTTTATCCTAGCGTTGTTGTTTGAATTGTTTTTCTAAACGTTTTTTAATGCGTTGTCGTTTCAAATTACTAATATAGTCAACAAATAACTTACCATCCAGATGATCAATTTCATGCTGAATACAGGTGGCTAGCAACTCATCGGCATCTAGCTCAAAGGAAACACCATCAAGATTCAGTGCCTTAACTCGCACTGTGTCAGCTCGCGTCACTAATTCATAAGCTTCAGGTACGGATAGACAGCCTTCTTCGTGCTCACGTTCACCTTGTTTATTGATAATTTCAGGATTGATCAAAATTAAGGGAGCAGATTTATCTTCTGACACATCGATAACAATGAGTCGTTTTTGCACATCAACTTGATTAGCAGCCAGACCTACGCCGGGCGCCTCATACATTGTTTCTAGCATATCATTCGCGAGCTTACGAATTTTTGCTGTCACTTCGGTGACCGCCATCGCTTTTTTACGTAAGCGAGGATCAGGGAAATGAAGGATTTCAAGTAGCGCCATAAATATACCTAAAAGATTACATAATTGACCTAAACGGGTCATCTTAATCGGATAACTATTACGAGACTCTTTGAAAGAGTTGTCTTTTGCGTCTCATGCTGACACAAAATACTTATCCTTTACAGGGCTTATTGTAACTGACTGGAGGGGGAAGAGAAATCTTTGAAGTTGAGATTTATGAGGGTTTTAACTTTGAAGTGGCATTTTAAATAAAAATAGTTTGCAGATTGTTAATCAGCATGAAGGCGCAAACGTTTATGATTGCGCCTTCTTACTTATTTAGTGTTAGTCATAGTGTTATTTTAAGCTGGAAAAATAAGCAGCAACGTTTTCAATGTCAGCATCTGATAAATTAGCAGCTTGCATTTGCATAATCGCGGACATGCCACCATTGCGCTCTTTACTGCGGTAGCCCTGTAAAGCCGAAATTAAGTAAGCTTCATTTTGACCTGCAAGATTTGGATACATAGGAGCAATGGCGATACCATTTGCACCATGACAGGTTGCGCATATCGCGGATGTAACTTTTCCTGCAGCAATATCGCCAGCTGCAAAAGTCGCATTTGCACTGAACAGCGCAGTTATAGCAATTAATGGTAAAACGAGATTTTTCATGGTTTTCTCCTAATATAACCTCGAAGTGAGATAATAGATCATTGTGAAAGCAACTTTATACCAAGAAGGCGATTAAGCCAAGCGTTAGCTGTTAAATAAATGAACTTATAACGGTATCTCGTAATGAGTTTTAACAATACTATCTACGATTTAGATCAATTTAGTTATGAAGCTTGATTACTCTTCGCGCATACAACACACTATGATTTTGCTATTGTCTGTGTTTGTCTAGATGTAAGACAATGATTTAGTTATCCATGAGGATATTTTGATGTATCGCAACTTTTATTTAAGTGTGTTGTTTGTAATGTTCAGCGTGCCTTTATTTGCAAAGGATGTGACATTAAATGCCAGTCATCCGCAATCTTACGAGGTTGTTAAGGGCGACACCCTATGGGATATTTCTGCTAAATTTTTACAGCGACCATGGCAGTGGCCAGAAATCTGGCAGGTCAATCCTCAAATTAAAAATCCACACTTAATTTATCCTGGTGATCTAATTGCATTGAGCTATATTAAGGGTCAGCCCGTATTGACATTAACTCGAGGTTCAACGACCTATAAATTATCACCAGAGGCGAGAGAAATAAAAGTAGAAGATGCTATTTCAACTATTCCTCGCTCTGCCATTGCAGCATTTTTATCTAAGCCTCTTGTTGTTGGAGAAGAAATTTTAAATAGTGCACCTTATATTGTTGCGAGCGTTGATGAACGTTTAATTCTAGGCGCTGGCGATAAAGCTTATGTACGTGGCATTGACAGCGATGACATTGAGCAATTCAGTGTATTTCGAGGTGGTAAGGTTTACAGTGATCCTGATACTGGCGAAAAACTTGGTTATGAGGCTATTTATACCGCCGATGCTATCTTAGAAAAAGCTGCTGAGATTTCTACTATCATGCTGCGTAATACCAATCGTGAAGTGCTGACGGGTGATCGTTTGTTGCCTGTTGATGATGGCGAGAATGAAATGAATTTTTTCCCTCATTCTCCAGAAAATACCGTTAATGGACGTATTATTTCAGTATTTGATGGCGTATCGCAGGTGGGTCAATATCAAATCGTCGTACTGAATCTTGGCAGAAGAGAATCTACTGAAGTTGGCCATGTTTTAGAGATTATGCGAGCAGGTCAAACTATTGGCGATACTGTAACTGCTGATAAAGATGATGTGATCACACTGCCAGATGAATCAGCAGGTGTGGCCATGATTTTTAAAGTGTTTGAGAAAGTTAGTTATGCGCTTGTGATGAAGGCAAGTAATTCCATACATTTGAATGATAAAGTACGTGAAATAGAATAAGGCGTGTTTAAGTTGATTCTCTGTCGAGACAAAATAGTGACTCATTATCAACAGACATCCTTTAGTCACGGTTTAACCGGGGGCGTTTAAGCTGAATAGGTTTTCTGATGAACAACGGTCTTTAGCTTGTTGGTTGGCATTACACCGGACTCCGGGAGTAGGGCCTATAACATTTGCTCGTTTACTGACGCAATTTACCGAACCTGAAGCAGTATTTAATAGCCCTAATACCGCAAAAAATATTTCTGCTCGAACACTAAGCGCTTTGCTTGAGCCAGATTGGAATCAGATTGAGCAAGACTTAACTTGGTTTGCTGAAGCTGATCGCCATATAATTACTTTACAAGATTCGCGTTATCCTGCTTTGCTTAAACAGATTGCAGATCCACCTAGCCTGTTATTTGTTCAAGGTGATGTCGACTTATTGTCTCAATGGCAGATTGCGATAGTTGGTAGCCGTAACCCATCTGCCTCGGGACGAGAAACCGCCTACGAATTTTCCCGTTACATGGCTCATGTAGGGTTGACGATTACCAGTGGTCTGGCAATGGGTATAGATGCAGCGGCTCATAAAGGTGCATTGTCTAGTCAAGGTAAAACAATTGCCGTCATCGGTACCGGTTTAGATCGAGTCTACCCCGCTAAGCATCGGGATTTAGCTCATGATATTGCATTATCTGGCGCCATCGTATCTGAATTTGCTTTAGGTACTGCGCCACGTGCAGAAAATTTTCCGCGACGAAATCGAATTATAAGCGGACTTTCTTTGGGAACGTTGGTCGTTGAAGCTGCATTACAAAGTGGTTCATTGATCACAGCGCGAATGGCTTTAGAGCAAGGTAGAGAGGTTTTTGCTATTCCAGGTTCTATTCATAATCCTTTAGCACGGGGGTGTCACCAGTTAATTCGAGATGGCGCAAAACTTGTCGAACAGGCACAAGATATCTTAGAAGAGCTCGGACCACTAGCTGGTGTTCAAAATGAAAAAAAAGCAAATATTGACGTTGTCGAATTAGAGATTGAACTCGATGATGATTATTTACTTTTACTAGATCACTTAGGCTATGACCCAATCCAAATTGATTTATTAATAAAACGCTGTGGATTGACGGCGGATGTCGTTTCCTCCATGCTATTATTATTAGAACTACAAGGACAGGTTGAATCATTGCCTGGTGGACGCTATGTCCGCAGTGGTAATTAACCCTCCTTATATAGAGACTCCTAGAGGAATTAAATGAAAGAAGATGTATTTGATGTATTGCTGTATTTGTTTGAAAACTACATTGACACAGATGACTCAAATAAACCTGATAAAGACGCTTTAGAGACGGAACTCGAGAGTGTTGGCTTTCCGCATCTCGAAATTCATAAAGCATTTGATTGGTTAGAAAGCATGACGGTGATTGAAGAAGATGAATCATCAAATTCAGATGAAGATGAAGATGAGCAAAAACCTGAATCGGCGATGCGATTTTTCAGCGAGCTAGAATTATTAAGACTGGATGTACAATGTCGTGGATATTTGTTGTTTTTAGAGCAAGTTGGTGTGTTAGATGGTGAAACGCGAGAAGTGGTCATCGAACGTGTTATGGCATTAGATACAGATGAAATAGATCTAGATCAAATGAAATGGGTCGTGTTGATGGTGTTGTTTTATCAGCCTGGACGCGAAGCAGCTTATGCTTGGATGGAAGACTTGGTCTTTGAAGATCTGGAGGCGGTTATTCACTAAAAATGATAGTAATAACTATCATAAATACTGTCCGTGTAGACTAGCTTGCATGGTTCGATACTGTTAATTTTGGTGCTGTAAAATATGGGAAAGAAATTAGTTATTGTAGAGTCGCCCGCCAAGGCAAAAACGATCCAGAAATATCTGGGTAAGGATGTTGAAGTATTGGCATCTTATGGTCATGTTCGTGACCTATTACCTAAAGAAGGCGCTGTTGATACTGCCAATGATTTTGCGATGAAGTATCAAATTATAGATCGTAACAGTAAACATCTCGATGCCATTGCCAAAGCTATGAAGAAGGCCGACGTGTTATATCTCGCAACGGATCCGGATCGTGAGGGAGAGGCAATATCATGGCATTTATTAGAGTTATTAAAAAAACGCGGCGTGTTGAAGGATAAAGAAACACATCGAGTAGTGTTTCATGAAATAACCAAACAAGCTGTAAACGATGCAGTGGCTCATCCTCGTGAATTATCGATGGATATGGTGAATGCTCAGCAAGCACGTCGGGCGCTTGATTATCTGGTCGGCTTTACTTTGTCGCCATTATTGTGGAAAAAAGTGCGTCGAGGTTTATCTGCTGGTCGTGTACAAAGTCCTGCGTTAAGAATGATTGTTGAGCGGGAATTAGAAATTGAAGCCTTTATTCCACAAGAATACTGGTCAATTGAAGCGGATGCGGCATTTGAAAAACAAAATTTTGATGGTAAATTAACACATTATAAAGATAAAAAATTATCGCAATTTACAGTTAATAATGGCGAACAATCAGCCGAAGTTGTAGCCACGCTTAATAAAGCGGCACAAGGTAAATTACTGGTTACTAAGGTTGATAAAAAACAACGCAAACGTAACCCAGCGGCGCCATTTACTACATCTACATTACAACAAGAAGCCTCGCGGAAATTAGGTTTTGGTGCACAACGCACCATGAGTGTTGCTCAGCAATTATACGAAGGCACAGATACCGGTGATGGCGCGGTAGGTTTAATAACGTATATGCGTACCGATTCGGTGACTTTAGCCGGTGAAGCTGTACAAGAATTGCGTAGCTATATTGCAGAGAAATATGGTGCAAAAGCTGTACCTGCTTCTCCACAAGAGTATAAAACCAAGTCTAAAAATGCTCAAGAAGCTCATGAGGCGGTTCGTCCTACATCGGTTTTACGCACCCCTGAATCCCTGACCAAATATCTTTCTAGCGATCAGTTAAAGCTTTACACCTTAATTTGGCAGCGTACCGTAGCTTGTCAAATGGTGCACGCTACAATGAATACTGTAGCTGTCGATTTGGCTTGTGGTGCAGGAAATATGTTCCGAGCTAATGGTTCAACCGTCGTTGATCCGGGTTTTATGAGCGTATATCTTGAAGGTCAAGACGACGGGGCTAAAGCAGATAAAGACGAGCGTATTTTGCCTATTATGGAAGTCGGCGATATTGTTGAATTACTCGCTATTAGACCTGAGCAACATTTTACTGAGCCACCACCACGCTTTAGTGAAGCTAGTTTAGTTCGATCTTTAGAAGAGCATGACATCGGTCGTCCTTCGACTTATGCTAGTATCATTTCAACCTTGTTGCAACGTGAATATGTCGAGCTTGAGAAAAAACGCTTTCACCCGACGGATGTAGGTCGTGTTGTCGGTAAGTTTCTGGCGGAACATTTCAGTAAATACGTCGATTATGATTTCACCGCAAAATTAGAAGATGAGCTTGATGCGGTTGCTCGAGGTGAAAAAGAATGGGTGCCATTATTACGTAATTTTTGGGGACCGTTTAAAGAGCAAGTCGAAACCAAAGATAAAGAAGTACAACGTAGTGATGTTACCCAAGAATTATTGGATGAAGATTGCCCTAAATGTGGTAAAAAACTATCGAGTCGTTTAGGACGCAGTGGCCGCTTTATTGGGTGCACAGCTTATCCTGAATGTGATTACACGCGTAATATTAATGGCGAAGAAACAGCAAGTGAGCCAGAAGTAGTCGCTGATCGCAAATGTCCGAAATGTGAGTCTGATTTATGGGTAAGAACAGGTAAATATGGCAAGTTCATTGGTTGCAGCAGTTACCCAAAATGTAAGCATATTGAATCATTAGAACAACCTACAAATACCGGCGTTACCTGTCCACAATGTAATAAAGGTGAGATCCTTACCCGTAAATCTCGCCGTGGCAAAATATTCTATTCTTGCTCAGATTATCCTGATTGCGATTATGCATTATGGAATGAGCCATTAAAAGAAGAGTGCCCTAAATGTAAATGGCCTATTTTAACGATCAAAACAACAAAAAGTCGCGGTACTGAAAAAGTGTGTCCTCAAAAAGAATGTGACTTTATTGAGAAAGTAGAATCTGAATAAGACGATAACTTACAAATAGCCGTAGGATTTAAAACTAAAAAGTGCGTTCATTTATGAACACACTTTTTTTATGCCTGATCTTTATCAGACTATTTTTATAAGTCTTAATCTAATGCTTCAAGAGGTCTTAATAGTGTTTTAATTTTTACGCCGAGGATGGTTAAAACGGCAAAGTAAATAACAGCTGAGCTGATGATTAAACCAAACAACACACTAAATCGTTGCCGAGCAGGCCAACTTAACCAATCACTGACAATTGGCGTTAATAACATCAGTAGGATAAGCACGCTGGCATTAGCAACAATCAGTTTGATCATAAATCGTCCCCAACCCGGCACCGGCATGTAAACGCCTAATTTACGTAAGCCAATAAATAACATGACAGCATTCAAAATGGCTGATAATGAAGTGGCTATTGCAAGCCCAACATGGGCAAATTGGATCATCAAGATGATGTTGAGCACCATATTCGTCACCATGGCGATAATGCCGATTTTAACCGGCGTTTTAATATCTTGACGTGCATAATAGCCAGGCGCTAACACTTTAATAAAAATAAAGGGTAGTAAACCTAGGCCATAAGCCATTAAGCTCATCGATGCCATGTGAGCATCTAAAGGTGTAAATTCGCCATATTGAAATAGGGTAAGGAGTAGCGGCTCTGCGAGCCAAATAAGGCCTATTGAGGCTGGCGTACCAATAACAAATACCCAACGTAATGCCCAATCAATGGTATGTGAGAACTCGGCTTTAGAAGCTGAAGCATGTTTTTTCGATAAGCTAGGTAAAATGACGGTCGATAAGGCAATGCCCAACACACCTAAAGGAAACTCTACCAAACGATCCGAATAATACAACCACGAAATGCTGCCCGTGGCTAAGAAGGATGCCAATACCGTATCAAGCAGTAAGTTTATTTGAGCAACCGACACCCCAAACATTGCCGGAATCATTAGCTTTAGGATTTTTTGTACACCGCTATCTTTCCAGCCCCAACGTGGCTTAGGCAAATGTTTGATATTGATAAGAAAAGGTAATTGAAAAAGTAATTGAACTAACCCACCAATAGACACACCCCATGCTAATGCGGTAACGGGTTCCTCCAGTTGGGGCGATAGCCATAAGGCGCAACCTATCATTGATAAATTAAGAAATACAGGCGTTATGGCAGGCACGGCGAATTTGCCAAAGCTATTCAAAACAGAACCGGCTAAAGCAGTCAGTGAAATAAAGAACAGATAAGGGAAAGTGATCTTAAGTAAATCGCTCGCTAAAGTTATCTTTTCTGGACTCTCAACAAAGCCCGGAGCAAATATTACGATCAATATAGGGGCAGCTAAAATGCCAATAGCGGTCATAATAAATAAGATGCCAGCGAGCGTTCCACTGGTACTTGCGATTAACTCTCTAAGATCGCGGTCACCTTTATTGCGATATTCTGCAAGCACCGGAATAAAGGCTTGTGAGAAGGCACCTTCGGCAAATAAGCGTCGTAAGAAATTAGGGATTTTAAATGCGACAAAAAAAACGTCCGCCCCTAAGCCCGCGCCAAATAATCTAGCGATCACAATATCACGCACAAAGCCAAGGATCCGCGATATAAAGGTCATGATGCTGACCGTAGCCGTTGACTTAAAGAGTTTTTCGCTCATTCATAGATCCATGATTAATGGTAGGATTTGACCTTTTAACATCATCTACAAGAAGAATGAACTATGGCCAAACGCTGTAAAGGGTTTAATTCTAAGTGTTTTTTGATTACTTATCTCATGATTGTCGGATTTTTATTAGTATTATGGATGAATCGATTACCGCTGATGAACAAAGAGCAACGTCAAATACCTATCGACATGCAATCTTATACGGCATCGCCAGCTCGACAATTGCCGAAATTTTCATTAAATACTCCTAATAAATTAGTCCTCACTAATAATTGGTTTAATGGTAAATGGAGCTTTGTTTATTTTTCACACAGTCAATGTTTGCCGACATGTCAGCCAGCATTAAAGGAAATGAACCGACTTAAATCTTCTTTTGCTAATGCTGATTTTCAGTTTTTAGTAATAGGAATCGATACAGAGCATGAAACTGCAGACAAACTTGGTGATTTTTTACATGAACAGAAACTAGATTTTAACGTAGCAACGTCATCGGTAAAAGTCATTGATGCATTAGCAAGTAAGTTTATTGCTCTGTTCCTGCAAACTGACTATGCAGATGGCAGCTATCAAATTGAACAAAAACATAATCTGTTCGTAGTTGATCCTAAAGGCCGCGTGTATGCGACTTTTAAACCACCCTTTAATCATGCGTTTATTCAAGCGGAATTTCTTAAACTACGCTATTTTTATGCGAAGAGTGAGTAATTTCGCACGAGATTAAACATTGATGGATTGTTATCAGTTTAAGAACAGATCACGACTGCTGATTATGCAAGCCTAACACCATTTCGCAAATCCATATCAGGAATTGCAAGAACAACCGAACCATCTTCTCTATGAAATCCAGTGATCAAACATTCTGACATGATTGGCCCGATTTGTTCTGGAGGAAAGTTAACGACAGCCATAACTTGTTTACCTAAAAGATCTTCTTTGGAATAAAGACCGGTTATTTGGGCACTAGACTTTTTAATTCCAAGATTATCTCCGAAATCTACTTGTAATTTGTATGAGGGGTTCCTTGCTTCAGGAAAAGCCTGGACATCAACGATAGTGCCTATTCTGATTTCAATTTTTTGAAAATCATTCCAACTGATACCAGTCATAAATTTCTCTGCTCCTATGGCATCCATCTTCACAAACGTACAAATTTATTGGATAACGCTTCAAGACTTTCCCTTCAACAACTCTGTCAATGGAACGGGAAGTAATAATCGTGACTTTTGGCTGATAGCCTTTTCATGTTTTTGCCAAAGAATACCAATGAAGACTATTCCAAGCCCAATCGCAGTTAACACAATCGGAAATAGCCAACTGTCTTGGAAAACATCAAACGCTAAATAGCCAAGATAACCGCAGCTACCAAGAGCGCCAAAAATAACTAACACTCTGCGAACTAACAACACGCCCACACCGATCATTAAAATATTAATGCACAAATAGATGAATTTCGATAATTCATCGTCGGAGTTTTGTGACGATAAGCCACCCCAGAATGCAATAACGCCAAAGACATATAGCCAAAAGGCATAATCCGCTTTATGGTGAGACCTAATGTCTACCCAAAAAGCCAACCCGATCAGGAGGATACCCGAATACATTGAGACTAGCGCTCGCAATTCCCAAGTAATATCGCCACCAGAAAGCATGGCTGAAATATCCATCGTCATATACCAAAGCGTGACTGCAATAGGCATTGTCAAAAAAGGATATTTGTACTTCCAAGCAATCATGACGCCAATGAGTAGAGTGCCTAACTCCATGTATAACCATTTCCACTGAATATATCTGTGGTAATCTCGATACACGCTGTCATCTGGCCAAATCCCAAGCCATTGTTGAAGGCCATAAATGGCTAATGGCGTTAAACACACGACAAATGTGGCACAAATTCCAGCAGGAATGGGTAGGTTTTTAGCAGAAAGCGCATTGGTGATTTTTAAGCCAATGGCAGCATAGAGCATCGAAATTGATAAAATGCCTAAACCACCAAACGATTCCCAGCCTAAATTCATTAGTAAAGTCATCGCGCCAATGGCAATAAGACCACCTAAGTAATAAAGCACATGGGTAAACGTAAATTTCGGACTATCTTGTGACTGAATCATGAAGTATTTATAAAGGGCAACGGCCTGCTGAGATGAAATTATATTTTCATCTACCGAACCATCTAACTTCTTCTTTGTAACATCCATGATTTATCTCTAGTTTGAATAGTACTAATTTTATTTTGATGCCGATCATCCAACGACCCTTCTAGTTTTATTACACAGCTTTTATTCTATATGTAATTACTAGCGTCGAATTTTAGCGAATAATCTGAGTAAGAGTAAATAATAAAAAATTAATATGATTTCGGTGAAATACCTTTAAGGGCTTTGACGTTTTTTTTGGGATATGACTATCATGAGATTAATAAAAAATCAAAACGTGACAACATTCAAAAAATAACCCCTCCAAATCAAAAATATGGCTGAGGATCTTTAGTGTCTCTCAAAGCGATAGAAAAGTCAGTTGTTAGATCTTCCTACACTGTCTCCTTAATCAGTGCCAATGCTGTTTAGAGCAGATAATCTTCGATAGAGAAAAGTATTATTCGCTCTGATCGCTTTTTCAAGTCATATTAGTCACTGATTAAACTTGTCTTAGTCTTAAACGACAAGATGGATAATTTAATCTATTAAATGTCAGCCTGTATTTCAGGAATGAGATAACTATAATAATAGAAGCGGCTATATTGTATGATTTAGGTTTGAGGCAAGTTGAGGATTTGAATAGGTTTATTTTATTCTTGCGTGAAAACTCATGTTGAGGCAGATTGCAACGGGATGGTTTTGAGAGGAGGCATAAATGTTAAACAATATTGCGATTATAGGAAGCTCTTGGGCACAGAGCCATGCTTTTACCACTCAAATTGCTTTATCGAATCCCGACGCTATGATTCATGCCTTTACCAGTAAAGAACAAGACGAGATTCAAAATGTTACAACGCACACTATTGACTACAGTAACGAGAATGCAATTGAATCTGCCGCGCTGTTAGTCTTGAAGGATCGGCCGCTGGGTTTGGTTATGGTCGTAACAGACATTTTGCACGAAGGTGACTCACTGTCAGAAAAATCATTGGAGAGTTTATCAACTGAAAAAATGTAATATCTATTCGCGGCAAACTATTCGGCTTTGGCATTACTGAATGTTATATTTGATTTAATGACAAAAAATAGTAGCAATTTATTTGACTGGGATGGCCAAGAGATTGCACCATAATGCAAGTTGTTTGGTTTAAAAGAGATCTTAGAATACATGATCATGCAGCGCTTGCAATGGCGAGTAAAAATGGTCCTTGCATCCCTCTGTATATACTAGAGCCAGCGCTTTGGCATCAAGCTGACATGAGCCAAAGGCAGTATCAGTTTTTAACTGATTGTCTGAGCGAACTAGACATAGAATTACGTAAGCTCGGCCAGCAGCTAGTGATAAAAGTAGGTGATGCCGTCACCATTTTGCAAGAAATAAACGAGCAATATGCCATTAGTGGGCTTTGGTCTCATCAAGAGACTTGGAATAGTTGGACATATGCGAGGGACAAACGGGTAAAAGATTGGGCTAACAAACATGCTATCCCGTGGCACCAGCCAGTACAAAACGGTGTTATTAGATGCTTAAGAACCAGAAACGGCTGGGCATCAAAGTGGCATAGTCAAATGAACGGATCACTGATACCATCTCCTGTCCAATTCAGCAAAATCAACTGTCGCTCAGACAGTTTACCGACGTTAGCCGTGCTTGGCTTACATACTGATGGCTATAGTGTTAGACAACAAGGTGGCCGTGTAGAAGCGCTATCATTATTGACTAGTTTTCTTGAAGATCGTGGTGAAGGCTACACTAAAGAAATGTCTTCACCTGTGACCGCTTTTGATAGTTGCTCACGGCTTTCATCACATCTGGCTTTTGGGACATTATCGATGCGTGAAGTAGTGCATGCATTAGAGCAGCGTCATCAAGAGATTCAAAGTTACCCTTCAGCCTCTCGCGGTAAATGGTTAGCTTCAATTCGCTCATTTTCGAGAAGACTGAGGTGGCATAGCCATTTTATTCAAAAACTAGAGGATGAACCTCGTTTAGAATTTGAAAACCAGCATTCCGCTTATGATGGTTTACGAGAAAATGAGTTTAATACCACTCATTTTGAGGCATGGAAAGTCGGTAAAACTGGCTACCCAATGATTGATGCTTGTATGCGTGCTCTGATTGCGACAGGCTGGTTAAATTTCCGGATGCGGGCTATGTTGGCTAGCTTTGCGAGTTTTCATCTCTGGCTCCATTGGCGACAGCCAGCATTACATCTTGGACGTTTGTTTGTGGATTACGAACCGGGGATTCATTATTCACAAATGCAAATGCAATCCGGTACAACTGGTATCAATAGTATTCGCATCTATAATCCGATCAAACAGGGTGTTGATCATGATCCTGATGGCCTGTTCATTAAATCCTGGATCCCTGAATTGCAAAATATGCCCAAAGAGTACATCCATCGGCCTTGGGAACTACCTGAACAAATGAATGGTTATCCCTTGCCGATTATCGATGAAAAAAAAGCACGTCAATTTGCTGCTGATAAGATGTATAGCCTCCGGAAGAAATCAAAAAATTCGCAAGAAACAGAAAAAATAATCATTAAACACGCGAGTCGAAAGCCAATGATAAATAGCAAGAAATCTGCAACTGTTAGTAAAAAAGATAAAAATAAAGACCCGTTAACTCAGGGAGTTTTGCCATTTTGAAGACGTTACGACTTATACTCGGTGATCAGTTGTCACACTCCATTTCTAGCTTAGAAGGCCACGATAAGGTTAGTGACACTGTGTTGATGTGTGAAGTTATTGATGAAGCAAATTACGTTAAGCATCATAAAAAAAAGATTGCTTTTTTATTTTCAGCAATGCGACATTTTGCCAATGAGCTGGTTGAGCTTGGCTTCACAGTTTGCTATATAAAGCTTGATGATACTACCAATACGGGTTCATTTTTTGGTGAGGTAAAACGTCATCAACAGAACGGGTCCTATCGTAAAATTGTAGTGACTCAACCGAGTGAGTATCGAGTTTTAGTTGACTGTCAATCATGGCAAGATAAATTAGGGTGTGCCGTGGAAATTCGGCCTGATGATCGCTTTCTGTCATCACCAGAAGACTTTTCAAATTGGGCTTCAGGTCGCAAACAAATTAGGATGGAATACTTTTATCGAATCATGCGTCAAAAGCATAATATTTTGATGGCGGGAAACCAGCCGGTAGGGGGAAAGTGGAATTATGACAGTGAGAATCGACAGAAACCTAATGTGGGTTTAACTATTCCAGCTCCATTTCGCTCTAGCATTGACAGTATCACTCAACAAGTCATTACTTTAGTGTCTGATCGTTTTGCAAACCATTTTGGTGATGTTTTACCTTTCCAATTCGCAGTCACTCGTGATGAAGCCTTAAATGCATTGAAACAATTCATTGAATATCGTCTTTTTTATTTTGGTGATTATCAAGATGCGATGATTGAAGGCGAACCTTGGATGTACCACTCTCATCTTAGTTTTTATTTGAACTGTGGTTTATTGTTACCAATGGAATGCGTTCGTGCAGCAGAGCAAGCTTATTACGATGGTAATGCTCCCTTAAATTCAGTTGAGGGTTTTATACGCCAAATTGTGGGGTGGCGGGAATATGTCAGGGGTATTTACTGGCTTAAGATGCCTGCGTACAAAGCTGAGAATTTTTTTGAGGCAAAAAGAAATCTGCCCGACTTTTATTGGACGGCTAACACTAAGATGAATTGCTTGAGTCAGTGTGTGACAGAAACAAAAGAAAATGCTTATGCTCATCATATCCAACGGCTTATGGTGCTCGGTAACTTTGCACTACTAACAGGTATTGATCCTGTCGAAGTCAATGAATGGTTTTTGATTGTTTACGCGGATGCTTACGAATGGGTGGAATTACCGAATGTGACAGGTATGATCCTATTTGCTGATGGTGGTTACCTTGCTAGCAAGCCTTATGCTGCTGGTGGTAGCTATATTAATAAAATGTCTAATTTTTGTAAAAACTGTGCTTATAATGTCGCCCAAAAAAATGGCGAAAATGCGTGTCCATTCAACTATTTGTATTGGTCCTTCCTTGCTCAAAATCGAGATAAACTTAGCAATAACTATCGCCTAACAATGATGTATAAAGCACTTGACCGGATGTCAGATGACAAAAAGAAAGCAATAGAGCATGATAGCCAGCTCTTTTTAGCCTCATTGGCATGATTAAAAAATCCGACCTTCCACAAAAGCATTGTCCTGTCTGTGATAGGTCATTCACTTGGCGAAAAAAATGGCGAGAGGTATGGGATGAGGTTAAGTATTGCTCAAAACGCTGCCAGCAATCCAAACATAAAAAACACATCTTATGACATTGGCAAGGTGAGTAACAAAGGATGACGTCAATCAAGTCTATTTTTATGATTTATCGAGAACTTAACGTCAATAATGAAGTCCTTTATTTATCACAACCCAGAGATAAGGATAAAAATTTTGAAGCGACTATTAACATTATTTTTTGCTGCTGCATTACCAGTCTATGCAGTTGAGAACTGTCCTGAGTTTTTAAATCAGAACCTGGCCAAACTCCATTCGAATGAAACAGTTAATTTGTGCGATGTTGCGGCAGGAAAACCGCTACTTATTATCAATACAGCAAGCTATTGTGGTTATACAAAGCAGTTTGAAGGCTTAGAAGCACTTCATCAAAAATACCAAGACAAGGGACTTTTTGTGGTTGGTTTTGCGAGTGATGACTTTAGTCAAGAAGCTGACTCTGAGCAAGAAGCGGCTAAGGTTTGTCGACTTAATTATGGGGTGACTTTCACAATGGTTGCGCCGAGTTCTGTAAAAGGGCCTTCAGCAAACCCCATATTCAAAGTACTCAACAAGGAATCTAAAGAACCGACTTGGAACTTTAATAAGTATTTAGTCAATGCCGACGGTAAAGTCGTCAATCACTTTGCGAGTGATATTACGCCAGATTCAGAGCAGCTTAATAACGCTATTGAGGATCTACTTTAAGTTAAGAAGCATTTTCATTGTGGAGAAAAATGAGATCTGATATTTGTCTAGCTGTCATCCTACGAGACTAAAGGCGACTAAAAGGCAATAAAAAAGCCCGTAACCACTAGGGCTACGAGCTTCTTTGATTCTAACTGAGAGTAAGGTAGGTCGCTTACATCATACCGCCCATTCCACCCATTCCACCCATATCAGGCATTGATGATGAGCCTGATTGTGGCGCTTCTGAAATCATCGCTTCAGTAGTCAACATCAAACCAGCAACTGAACCAGCATTTTGCAATGCTGTACGCGTTACTTTAGTTGGGTCAAGGATACCCATTGCTATCATGTCACCATATTCACCAGTTGCCGCGTTGTAACCGTAGTTACCTGTTCCCGCTGCTACGTTGTTTAATACAACAGATGCTTCATCACCGGCATTGGCAACGATTTGACGTAAAGGTTCTTCCATTGCACGACGTAACAATGTAATACCCACGTTTTGATCATTGTTGTCGCCTCTTAATTCGCCTAAGCTGCTTTCAGCACGAACAAGTGCAACACCACCACCAGCAACTACGCCTTCTTCAACCGCTGCACGAGTCGCATGTAATGCATCTTCAACGCGTGCTTTTTTCTCTTTCATTTCCATTTCAGTTGCTGCGCCAACTTTGATTACTGCAACGCCGCCTGCTAATTTAGCAACACGTTCTTGCAATTTTTCTTTGTCGTAGTCTGAGCTAGAGCTTTCGATTTGTGAGCGTACTTGTTCAACGCGAGCGGTAATGTCAGTTGCTTTACCAGCACCATCGATAATGGTGGTGTTTTCTTTAGTGATTGAGATTTTTTTAGCTTGACCTAAATCTTCCAATGTTACTTTCTCAAGACTTAAACCTACTTCTTCAGAAATAACAGTACCGCCAGTTAATACAGCAATGTCTTCTAGCATAGCTTTACGACGATCACCAAAACCAGGTGCTTTAACTGCACATACTTTAACGATACCGCGCATGCTATTGACAACTAATGTTGCTAACGCTTCGCCTTCAACGTCTTCACAGACGATCAATAGAGGACGACTTGCTTTAGCAACAGCTTCCAATACTGGAAGTAATTCACGAATATTTGAGATTTTTTTGTCGAATAATAAAATGTATGGGCTTTCTAATTCAGCCGTCATTGTTTGTTGATCACTGACAAAATAAGGCGATAAGTAACCACGGTCAAACTGCATACCTTCAACAACGTCTAATTCGTTTTCGAAACCAGAACCATCTTCAACAGTGATAACACCTTCTTTACCTACTTTTTGCATTGCTTCAGCAATGATGCCACCAACTGAAGAATCAGAGTTTGCTGAAATAGTACCAACTTGAGCAATCGCTTTATCGTCATTACAAGGTGAAGACATGCGTTTCAATTCTGCAACAGCAGCAGTAACCGCTTTATCAATACCACGTTTAAGATCCATTGGGTTCATACCAGCAGCAACGGCTTTCATACCTTCACGTAATATAGCTTGAGCTAATACGGTTGCAGTCGTTGTACCGTCACCTGCAGCATCAGAAGTATTTGATGCCACTTCTTTAACCATTTGTGCGCCCATGTTTTCGAATTTGTTTTCTAATTCGATTTCTTTAGCAACAGAAACACCATCTTTAGTAATGGTGGGTGCGCCGTAGCTTTTATCTAAAATGACGTTACGGCCTTTAGGGCCTAATGTCACTTTTACCGCATCAGCTAAAATGTTCACACCATTGATCATCAATTGGCGAGCATCAGCTCCAAATTTGACTTCTTTAGCAGCCATGTTTATTCCTTTTTAATATTTTGTAAGTCTTAAATTAACCTATGATTGGGTTTAATCTAAGTTATCTTGGAATCATTTCCCTTATTGCTAAGTCAAATGGTTCAAAGTGCTAAATAATAAGTTTTTTTAGCACGGAACCTGTTAACCAATATAAGGAAATAACGTTGTCTTTATAGTTGCCTATGCTTCAATTACAGCAACGATATCATCTTCGCGCATGACTAATAATTCTTCGCCATCGACTTTGATTTCGGTGCCAGCGTATTTGCCGAATAACACTTTGTCGCCAACTTTAACGTCCATTGCACGAACATCACCCGAATCAGTGATTTTGCCGTGACCAGCTGCAACAATGATACCTTGTGCTGGTTTTTCAGCTGCACTACCAGGAAGCACGATACCACCAGCGCTCATTGTTTCTTCTTCTGTACGACGTACAACTACCCGATCATGAAGGGGACGAATATTCATCTATATAACCTCAAAAATATCTAACAATAAAATACGAACCACAAATATGGGGCTGTAAAAATAAACTTCAAGGGGTGTTAGATGAAATTATTTGATGTATTTATCTGAATCATCTTCAACAATCTCGCCTTCAATAATGGTCGATTGATTGTAAGTATTATGTGAGCGCGCAGTTTGACTACGATAGAAAAACTGATTGTTTTTCAAAACTCGCTTGATCAGTGATTGCCTCAGTGGCGGAATCAATAATAGGAAGCCAATTGTATCGGTGAAAAAGCCGGGCATAAGTAATAAAAATCCGCTAAATGCTAATGTGACGCCTTCTAACATCGCCACAGCTGGTACTTCTCCCTTGGCCATAGATGCTTGTGCGCGTTGTAAGGTGCTTAATCCTTGTATGCGTAACAAACCTGCACCAATCACCGCCGTGCCTATAACGGCAAATATCGTCCAGCCTGCACCAATCACCGAGCCGACCTTAATTAAGAAATAAATCTCAATCATTGGCACTAACAGAAATAATAAAAATAAAGAGCGAAACATTATTTTTTCCTTTGAAGATAACAAAGCGTTGATGGCAACGCTAAAGAGCACGCTTCATTTTGACTGTTTTCACCAGGAGCGCTAAAAATTGATTCTTTATTAATAGCTATATTGTGCCGAATCTACCTTTTTTCAAGGGGTAATTACATTAGTTGTAGCTGTTGCAGTAAAACAACAATAAATAAAATTTGTTTCGCAAAAGCAAATAATTTCATCGTCGTCATATTTTTGAAATATTTAGTGGTTATGGTGACTGAACTCGGACAGCGCTCCGGACAGATTCTTTTAATAATAACCAAGAGGACTTCCCCTTGAAACTCAAAACTTCTTCACTCTTAATTGCTGGTGCATTATTTGGCTCAGCAGTTTTACCAGTACAAGCTAACAACGATGCAATGATGGACTTACTTAAAGTTCTACGCGATCAGGGCACTATTACTTCTGAAAACTATGAATTATTAACGAATGCGTCAAAAGCAGATGCAGAAGCAGTAGAAGAAGTAAAAAATGATTTAAAAACTGCAAAAGCAGAAATGCCTAAAATTACCACTGATGGCAAGATTAAAATCGAAAGCCAAGACGGTAACTGGTCATTCCAACCTATCGGTCGAGTAATGTGGGATGCGATTAATACAGATGAAGATGGCTCCGGTGCCGAAGACTTTCAAGGTACAGAATTACGTCGTGCACGTTTAGGTTTTGAAGGTTCAATCTACGATTGGGGCTACAAATTTGAAGGTGATTTCGCCGCTGGCGATACTGCTATTAAAGATGCTTATATAAGCTATGGCAACAAATTTAATGACATGGAATATGGCGTTAAATTAGGCCAATCACATGTAGCATATGGCTTAAATACAAAAATCAGCTCAAAGTATATGACATTCATGGATCGCCCTTTGTTCGCTGATAGCTCTGTTTCTCCAGCGCGTGAGAGTGGTGTTGTAGCGTCACTTGCAGCTGAAGATTACAAATGGTCATTAGCAACAAGCTTAACAAATGGTGAAATTGATGCAGGTTCATCGAGTGATAACGGTAGCACATTTGCTGCTCGCGCTACATTCGTACCGTTCATGCAAGATAAAACTCACTTAGTCCAAGTTGGTGCAGGTTTATTAACTAAAGGTGGTGGTGATGATTTTCGTTTCAGACAACGATTAGTTAGTCATAAAGATGCGACTCGTCACTTAGATACAGGAACATTCGCCACTGATGGTTCGAATGCTTATACACTTGACGCATTAGGTGTCTTTGGTTCATTCCATACTATGGCGGAGTACAACGATTATACTGCTGAGAGAGCGACTGGTTCAGATGTTGATATTACGGGTTATGCTGTTGAAGCAGGCTACTTCTTAACGGGTGAATCTTTAAAATGGAAAGAGGGTTACACATCAGGAATTACACCTAAATCAACTGCTGGAGCATGGGAAGTTGCGGCTCGCTTTGAAACACTTGAAATAGATGATACTGGAATCAGTGATGATGTTGATAAGTGGACTTTGGGCGTTAACTATTATCCAACACAAAACACACGTTTGATGTTGAATTATGACAATGTCAGTGATTTAACGGTAAATGGTACTAATGTGAATTACGAACCATCAGCACTTAAATTCCGTGCACAAGCATATTGGTAAGCCATTACTTAAGCTAACAAAGTTACAGTTACTCTCGTAACGTAAATGCCTCACCTAATAATTTGGGTGAGGCTTTTTTTTGAATTTGATAAATTGTAAATCGGATTAAGTGATGACTAAAGAAGAATATACTCAATTTCAGTCGCTCGATGATATATTGAGAAATGCTACGCTGACACCGATGTTCCAGCCAATTGTATCGATAAAAGAAAATAAGATATATGGTTATGAGGCGCTGATCCGTGGGCCGTCAGATGGTTCACTTCATTCACCGATTAATTTGTTTGATGCGGCTAGTCGTCATGGTCGTCTAGCTGAGCTAGACTTACTATGTCGTGAAGTCGCGATTACGCAATTCGGTCTCCTTGAACTAGATGCCAAGCTATTTATCAACACTATTCCTGAGGTGTTATTACAACAAGATTATCAACATGGTTTAACTCTCGATTTCATCAAAAAAGCAGGCATATCTGCCGATCAAGTGGTGATTGAGCTGACCGAACAATATCCGATTGATGATTATGAGTTGATGCGTAAAGCGACTGAACACTATCGTGAAATGGGATTTTCGATCGCAATTGATGATTTAGGTGCGGGATATTCTGGTTTGCGTACTTGGTCAGAAATTAAACCGGATTTTGTCAAACTTGACCGCCATTTTATGCAAAATATTCATCAAGATCGTCATAAGCGTCAATTTGTACAATCAATGGTGGATATTGCCAAGGCCATTAATTGCCGCATTGTAGGTGAAGGCATTGAGGTGCGAGAAGAATATCGTACCGTTGACGAGATGAATATTGAGTTTGTCCAAGGCTATTATTTTGGTCGACCTGCGATCCAACCAGAACGTCGTATAGCAGAAGAGTTGTTTTCGAAACGAAAAACAATCTCCATGTTTAGACCCAGTGCACCAAGAGCAAATAGTTTAGTTTCGAGTTTGTTAACGCCTTTAACACCTGCCATGGCTCATGATGATGTGACCGCTGTCGGCGAACGTTTTCAACACGATGCAGATCTAACAGCCTTACCGGTTATTAATAATGATAAATCTGTGGTGGGTATGGTTTGGCGTGATGAGATTATGAATTTATATGCAAGCCGTTATGGCCGTGAACTGCATGGTAGAAAACCGATCCATCTATTTATGGATGCAAATCCTACTATCGCAGATGTTGCCCTGCCGCTTAAAAATTTGAGTCAGCATATTACAAGTCAAAATACGTCGTTACAGCATGGTTCGTTCATAATTACCGAAAACAATCATTACAGCGGTGTGGGTAGTTTAATGGATTTGCTCAGACAAATTACTGACTTACAGATCACTATGGCGCGACATGCCAATCCTTTAAGTGGCTTACCTGGTAATGTACCGATCAGTGAGCAAACGACGGAAGTGATTAATCAAGGTCGTGATGCGGTTATTTGTTATTTTGATTTGGATAATTTTAAGCCTTATAACGATATATATGGTTATGGCAAGGGAGATAAGGTTATCAATACAACAGCTAACATTCTTACAGCGCATATTAATCCTCAGTTAGATTTTGTGGGCCATGTCGGCGGTGATGATTTTATTATCTTATTTGAAAGTGAAGATTGGCAAAAACGATGTCATAATATTTTGTCTGCATTCACCGACCATCAGCCAGATTTATATTCTCATAAACATCTAAGAGAGCAAGGTATTACCGCACAAGATCGTCATGGCAATAGTACTTTTTTCCCTTTATTATGTTTATCAATTGGCGCGGTCCGACTCTTGGATTTTGACACGATCAACAATGAGGCAGATTTAGCAGAACATGCGACTCTAGCAAAATCGATGGCTAAAAAAGTCAGCGGAAATAGTTTAATTCAATTGAAAGTTGCGGATATTGCCGTCGAGAATGAGTTGATGGAGTATCCTAAGCAAACATCACTGATTAAAAAAAAAGCCAGTGGCAACCGTTTATTACCGTCACTGACGCCAAATAAAATATACGCCAATTACTAACGTTTTTCGAATCTTAGTAGAGTTGTTCAAGCACATACATTACATGCTGCTTAACCTTTTCTCGTGCTTCACGAAATTCAGCTTGAATATCTGCATCCGAGCCTTTGTTTTTAGCTGGATCAGATAGTGGTAAATGTAATTTTATTGTGTGCGGACTAATGGCGGGGCACTGTTCTTCAGCATTATCACATAAGGTGACGAGTATATCGGCCCATTCCAGCATTTCACCATTAACTCTAATGGATTCTTGCTCAGAAATATCAATGCCTATTTCAGCCATTGTAATAATTGCATGCTCATTTTGACCGTGCGCTTCAATGCCTGCCGAAATAACTTCTACATGATCTCCAGCTAATTGTTTTGTCCAGCCCTCAGCCATTTGTGATCGGCAGGAGTTGCCTGTGCATAAAAACAATATTCTCATTTTTTCCATAGATTGCATTACCTTTGCTATTAACTGCTGGGACGTTAACAAAATTGTGTTACAAAGTTATGAAACCTTCGATTAATTAGAGTTGATAATCACTAATTAAAGCGCTGTTCAATATTTGTTTGTTGATAGCACACATGAAATTGAATAAGAAATATTAACTTTTTCAAATGTTTTAAGTGTTGCTGTTCTTGAAAAAACGCTTTCAAAACATACATAAATAAATGAGACGTTGTGATTTAGAGTGGACCAGTTGAACAATTTATTTTTATGGAATAGCCTGTATTGCGAGATCATCTGATAAAATATATTTTTAACTCTATGATATAGCAGGTTTATCGTGAAAAAAATGCTTCTAGGCATGTTCTGTGCTGTTTCTTTACTTAGTCCTTTACTCAGTATGGCGGGTGCCACACGCTATATATCTGACGAATTAGAAATTACCATGCGTAGCGGCCAAGGCGTTAAATTCAGCATTCGTAAAATGTTAACTAGTGGTGCTAAATTGGAAGTGCTTGAAACTGATCCTGCAGGTTATTCTAAAGTTAAAACAGAACAAGGCGTTGAGGGTTGGGTGTTATCACGTTATCTAATAAACACGCCTAGTGCTCGAGATCGTATTGCGGCTAGTGAACAGCAAGTAGTGAATTTGCAATTAGAAGTCGCTAAATATAAAGAAGAACTAGGCAATTTAACATCTCGCAATAGCGATGCTGATGGTGAAAATATGTCGTTAAAAGAAACGGCGCAACGTTTAAGTACAGAATTAGATGATCTTCGTAAAACAGCTTCAAATGCTGTGGGTTTAGATAACGAAAATCGTCAATTAAAAGAAAAACTGCAGCAAGTTGATCATGATACGCAATTACTGGTGATCGAAAATAGTGCATTGAAAGATAACGATGCAAAAAGCTGGTTTTTGATTGGTGCGGCAGTGTTATTCGGTGGCTTGTTATTGGGTCTAATTTTGCCTAGATTACGTTTTCAGAAAAAAGATAGTTGGAATAATTTTTAACTACCACTAACTTAATCTATTTGTTACTGAATAAAAAAGTCGCGTCAGCTTTGGTAGCTGACGCGACTTTTTTATACTTAATAATATTGGAAATCAAGAGGTCAGCAGATTCTGGTTATGTGTTGCGTATGTTCTCTCATCATCTTGGATTCAATAGCATCAGACTTTTTAATTTGAATCGCTAGGTTTAGTGATTGCCATAAAGCGTGTGATGTTTAGTCAGGAAGCTATCTAACTGATTGGCAAAGGCTTGGCGATCACCTTGGCTTAATGGTGCTGGGCCGCCAGTATTGATCCCATTATCTCGTAAGGTTTCCATTAAGTCTCTCATGCTCAATCGAGCCTTAATATTATCGGTGGTATATAACTCACCACGGGGATTAAGTGCATGTGCGCCTTTATCAATAACTTCAGAGGCGAGTGGAATATCGCCTGTTATTACTAAGTCGCCTGCAGATAGTCGTTGTACAATTTCATTATCAGCTACATCAAATCCTTGTGTTACCTGCAAAAAATTAATATAACTAGAGGGCGGGATCCGCATACTGTGATTTGCAACCAGCGTCATCTGAACTTTAGTTCGCTCAGCTGCTCGAAATAGAATGTCCTTTATAACTACTGGACAGGCGTCGGCATCTACCCATATTTTCATGTTAATTATTTCTCGTTTTAATGTTATTGATGCCATTTTACGTGATTTATTCAGATACCTTGCCACGTATTGCTTTAGTTTTGCCATGCAGCGTTTTACGATCCATTCGCCTTCTTTGTGACCCTTTTGTCGCCTTGGTCGCCCGTCGTACTTTTTGCACAATGACGGCTGATTTGATTATCTCTTTTAAACGATCAAGCGCTTCATGGCGGTTTTTTTCTTGAGTGCGAAATCGTTGCGCCTTGAGGATAATCATCCCCTCTTTGTTAATTCGTTGATCACGTAGTCCTAATAAACGTTCTTTATAAAAAGCGGGTAGCGATGACGCATGAATATCAAATCGCAGATGAATCGCTGAAGAAACCTTGTTTACATTTTGTCCGCCGGCACCTTGAGCGCGAATAGCGGTAAGTTCTATCTCATCATCAGCTAATGAAACGTTGGTTGAGATCTCTAACACGATGATTTTTTTCCTTCAGATGGGGACTTTTTTGTCCATTTACATAACTAATGTTGATCTGTAACGATAAGCATCTTCATGAGCGACCGATGATTATATTAATTACCTTTAAAGAGACATTATTTTACTTAATCAGTCAGACTGATCTGTTATTGTAGTCGAATTTTTTTGGCTAAACACGCTCACAGTCAGTATGTTGTTTAAAATTATAACAATGATGTGAGCATGATTGCCCGTTGTGCTTAATGTCTTAAATTTGATTGCTATTTTAGCCATCAGTATAGATGAATAGACTTGAACCTCAAAACGTCACATTCCACGCTTATTATTTTGCAATAAATAGCGTTATTTTTGCTGACATTCAGCTGAACTGTATCGCTAAATAAATATCAATGGACCTTCAATATTAATAATAAAACTGTCAGCCCACATTTAACCATTATTGTGGCTTTATTATCGATGCTCGCACCTTTTAGCATTGATGCTTATTTGCCTGCTTTTCCTGGCATCGAAGTCGAATTTGCTGTCGATCGAGCTATGCTTTCACAAAGTTTGGGCGTCTATTTGGCTGCATTTGCCATATCTACCTTATTTTGGGGGCCGCTGTCGGATCGCATTGGTCGTCGACTAGTTATTTTAGGCAGCTCGATACTTTATGTATTGGCATCTGCAGGCTGTGCTTTAGCGAATGATATTGATAGTTTTCTAGTGCTTCGTATCATGCAAGGTTTAGCCGCGAGCGGCGGCTTAGTAGCGGGTCGAGCTATGATTCGAGATGCTTATTCTGCAGAAGATGCACACAAAGCAATGTCTCATGTCATGTTGATGTTTGCCATTGCTCCAGCTATTGCGCCACTGGTGGGTGCTTGGTTATACGATGTGTGGGGTTGGCATAGTATCTTTTGGTTTTTAACGAGTTTAGGCGGGCTATTGATAGTACTTGTTATATTTGTGGATGAAACACTTAGTCATTCACGTCGACAATCAGCGCATCCACTTGCTGTGATTAAAATATATGCTCGGATGATGTTACACGGTCGTTTTTTGGCATTAGTATTTTCGGTCTCTTTTGCATTCGCAGGCTTATTTCTCTATATCGCTGGCGCACCAACCGTTATCTATGACTTTTTAGGGCTTGAGAGTCATGATTTCAGCGTGCAATTTTTGCCAATGGTCGGCGGTATGATGCTAGGTTCGTATATTAGCAGTCGGCTTGCACATTACTGGCCAACGACGCGAACGATTACTTTAGGACTCGTTATTATGGTTGTTGCGGTTATCGTGAATCTTATTCAAGTTTGGCTTTTTCAAGCTCAGATTCTGACGGTTATTGGACCATTAGTACTCTATTCACTTGGTATGGCGATTATTATGCCGGCAGTGACAATTTTGGCTTTAGACTGTTTTCCAGAAAATCGAGGAGCGGCAGCAGCGATGCAAAGTTTCATCCAAATGTCAATTTGTGCGGGAGTCGCAAGTGTCGCTGTGCCGCTGTTACACACTCAATGGTTATACTTTGTGATGGGGCAAGCGGCATTTTTATTGATCGCTTTATTATTGCGGTTTAATATTCGTTTAAAATGAGGAATAATAGCGACGTTAAATATCTTAGTAACGACCTGATTTTCGGATTAAATTAAAATGAAATTTATGATAAGTTTGTTGGCTGGTTGCTGGGGACTTTTCTTCATGCAATTTGCTACCGCAGCAAATATTGACAAGTGTCTACAAAATCAGTTGGTGACAGCATCAGACTCAGTCACGATCGGTGAATTAAAAGCACTTTGTGATACGTCAACAGTGATACGTGTTGAACCTGAAGATGACACTGAAAAGAACGAAAATTTAACGGAAGTCGTTCCTGCTCCGGATGAGGGTGCGGTGACAGTCGAATCAGCGCTAGCACGCCGATTAACATTTGAGTCAGAGAACAACAGCCCATTCTCACTTATTCCGCACAAGCCTAACTACATCATTATTAGTAATAATTTGGCATCGGCAAATGAGCAACCGTTCAAAGATGCATTCCCTGATAGAAATGTAAATTTTCAGCCATGGGAAACTAAGTTTCAATTGAGTCTTAAAGTTCCACTTGCTCGTGGTTTGATTTATGGTAATGGCGACCTTTTCGCCGCTTATACCAATCGATCGTTTTGGCAGCAGTTTAATAAAGCAGGCTCTTCACCCTTTAGAGAGTCGGATCACGAGCCTGAAATGTGGTTGTCATTTAAAAATGATATGACGTTATTTGGCTTACATAACTCTGTTATTCGTACAGGTTTAGTACATCAATCAAATGGTCAAGCAGGCACGTTATCTCGTAGTTGGAATCGCGTGTATACCGACTTTATCTTTGAAAAAGGTAATTGGTTCTTCTCTGCAAAACCTTGGTGGAGGATCCCTGAGAGTACTAAAGATGATAATAATCCAGATATCGATGATTATCTAGGTAATTTTGAGTTTAGTGGTCTCTATAAAATGGGTAATCAAAACTTTGATTTTATGATTAGAAACAACCTAAGTGACAGTGATAATCATGGCGCAATTCAATTGAATTATAGCTTCCCTTTAACAAAGGACGTAAAAGGCTATGTTCAGTGGTTTAATGGTTATGGTGAAAGTCTTATTGATTACAATGCTTACTCGAATAGTATCGGTGTCGGTATCTTATTATCAGATTGGTTATAAATATTTAAAGTAATTTCTTGATGTTTTATTTACGGCATCGTAAAATGTTCCGCTTGGTCTGGCTATATAGCTCAGTTGGTTAGAGCACATCACTCATAATGATGGGGTCCCTAGTTCGAATCTAGGTATAGCCACCACCTAAATATAAATACAATCTAGCGAAACCATAAAGCCCCGCCCAGTGCGGGGTTTCGTGTATCTGGAGCTTAGAGTTAATTGATTCTTTCGATATTCGTTTAGTAACGTGGAGTAATAGTATTAATAATTTTCGGAAAAAGTCTCTGTGAAACCTTCTTTAAAAAATTACGATGTTATTATTTTAGGTGCTGGGGCATCGGGCTTGCTGTGCGCGTTTACCGCTGCCCAACGTGGACGACGGGTATTGCTGCTGGAAAAAGCTAATAAGATTGGTAAGAAAATTTTAATGTCAGGTGGTGGACGTTGTAATTTCACTAATCATTTTGTTGAAGCTGACCATTTTATTTCAAATAATTCACATTTTTGTAAGGCGGCTTTAACACGTTATAGCCAATGGGATTTTATCGCGATGGTCGAGCGTTATGGTATCGAGTATGAAGAGCGATCACATAGCCAATTATTTTGTAAAAATTCGGCAAAAGAAATTTTGGCGATGTTGTTAGCGGAATGTGAGTCGGCAGGAGTTGAGATTAAAACGAGTTGTGAACTCAACGCCGTTAAATCACTTGAAATAAAAGAATCACTCGAATCAAATCAAGCTCATTCTAAAAATAAGCACAGTCGTTATCGGCTGCATATAACCCAAGCTGATAATAATAAACATACTGTCGATTGTCAGTCGCTGGTGGTCGCTACGGGCGCGCTGTCTATTCCTTCTTTGGGTGGCAGTGGAATGGGTTATGATATTGCTAAGCAATTTTCACTGACACTGACTCAACGACAAGCGGGCTTAGTACCCTTTATGTTTAGCGATGTGATGAAGCCGGTTTGCGAACGTTTATCTGGGTTGGCTCTAGAGGTTGTTGTAAGTTGTAATGGTCGGTCATTTACAGAAAATATATTATTTACGCATCGCGGTATCAGTGGTCCTGTTATTTTACAAGTATCTAATTACTGGTCACCAAGTGATGAGATAGCGATCAATTTACTGCCCCATCTTGATGCTGCTAAATGGTTGCTTGAAGCGAAACAGCAGCATGGTAAAAGTCTGTTAAAAACGGTGTTAAGTCATAAATTATCAAAACCATTAGTCAATGAATTGCAGGCCCTTTGGTGGCCTAATGCTGCGAATCTAGCATTGGCCGAATTTAACGACAAACAATTGATTACGATAGGCGAACGTCTTAATAATTGGCTTGTAAAGCCCTCGGCGACAGAAGGTTATCGCACAGCTGAGGTTACCTTGGGCGGTGTCGACACCGATGGCATTAGTTCGAAAACAATGGAAGCAAAACACCAAGCGGGGCTTTATTTTATAGGTGAAGTCCTTGATGTAACGGGTCATCTAGGTGGCTATAATTTTCAATGGGCATGGTCTTCTGGCTACAGTGCAGGTCTATTTGTTTAATCAGCCGTAAGACTTTCAAAGTTTGTTTCTTACTTGGATATTTCGAAAATATAGATGAACGCATATTGATTAGCGCGTAATGGCTGTTTGGAGGTCAATCTTAACAAAAAAAAGATGCTCGTTCAGAGTGTTCAAAATCCTCAATACGATAGCGCTGACCACAAAGCATTTATTATAGGAAACTATTTAAGACTATCAATGAGCTGACGGGCTAATTGTCATTACGACACTGTTGAAATAAGCTTTTTTCATTACGATTAAAAACGAATTATTAGCAAGAAAATAGTCGACAAGAAATGATGCAAAGACAAAGATATTTAACTTTATCGAAATGATCTACAATCCGTTAAAAGATGATTTTCATATCACGGTATTTTACCGGGTGAATATGACGATACGTTTTTTATCAGTATTACCAATTGTTTTGTTAAGGCTGGGAAGTCCAAACGACGGGTCGATTAGTTGGGCGACTAAGCATCATTTATTATCCCAACGCAAATTAGGAGAGAAATATGAAGGTTCTAATTGTATTAACATCACACGATCAACTAGGCAATACAGGACAAAAGACCGGGTTTTGGTTGGAAGAATTAGCTGCTCCCTATTATGTATTTAAGGATGCGGGCGTACATTTAGTACTTGCTTCTCCGCTTGGTGGTCAACCCCCATTAGATCCTAAGAGTAATGAACCCGACTTTCAAACGGATGCAACACATCGCTTTGAAGCTGATTTAGAAGCAAACGCTGCACTGTCGAATACGATAGCGCTAAATTCAGCAAATCTATCGGATTACGATGCCGTGTTCTACCCAGGAGGCCATGGGCCATTATGGGATTTAGCCGAAGATAAAAATTCTATCAATTTAATTAACTCAGCTCTTGCTCACAACAAACCAGTAGCACTTGTATGTCATGCTCCTGGTGTTTTACGTCATGTTAAGAACATTGATGGTAGTTCATTAGTGCAAGGAAAAAAAGTTACCGGCTTTGCTAATTCTGAAGAAGAAGCCGTCGGACTCACTAAGGTTGTGCCATTTCTAGTGGAAGATGAACTGATCAACAATGGAGGAAATTATTCGAAAGGTGATGATTGGCAATCCTATGTCGTTCAGGATGGATTACTTATTACTGGGCAAAACCCGGCATCATCGAGTGAGGCTGCTAAGGTGCTACTACAAACTCTAGCTAGATAACGTTAATCGTGAGTGCATATATTGTATGGATCCCCGTGAATAAGAGGGATCCACAATAAATGCACTTTAACGAGCACAGCTAACGCACGAGAAAGCCATTCAATTACTACAATGGTTAAATATTAATTGTTGGATGTATTAGACTGCTGTGATTTTTGAGCATACTTATCAGCACTTTTTAATATTGTAATTAAAAAGTGAGCATGAAACACTAGATTCTACGCCAAAAACTATTCCTGCACTTTGTCATTACTCATGCTAGTGAATGTGATGTTTAGAGTCCTGTGTACGTCAAGTGCTCATTACTTAGATGGCCTACTACGCATCTTGACTGCTATATAACTACGACACTTGGCTAGCCATGTTAAAATTGCCTTATTAAAACTACTCATATATTAAGCAAGCGACCCACTCATGTTACGACTCACTGAAATTAAATTACCGCTACATCACACGGATAATGAGCTGCCCGCAGCCATCGTCGAAACTCTCGGCATTAAAAGTGATGAATTGCTCAGCTTTTCTATCTTTAAGCGTAGTTACGATGCGCGTAAAAAATCTAATATCTTGTTGATTTATCACTTAGATGTGACTTTATCTGCTGATAATGAAAAGGCTGTTTTGGAAAAGTTTGCCAAGCAATCTTTTGTGAAAGAAAGCCCTGATACGTCGTACAAATTCGTTGCACAAGCCCCGGCTGATTTCCCTGCTGACAATCAAGAGCGACCCATTATTATTGGTTTTGGGCCTTGCGGTATTTTAGCGGCTTTAGTTTTAGCACAAATGGGTTTAAAACCTATTGTCGTAGAGCGCGGTCAAGCGGTTAAACAACGCACCCAAGATACGTGGGATCATTGGCAAAAAGGTAAATTAAATACAGAATCTAACGTACAGTTTGGTGAGGGTGGCGCAGGTACGTTTTCTGATGGAAAATTATACAGCCAAGTTAAAGACAAACAGTTTTTAGGTCGTAAAGTATTGAACGAATTTGTTAAAGCAGGTGCGCCAGAAGAGATTCTAATGGTCAGTAAACCGCATATCGGCACGTTTAAGTTGGTTAAAATGGTCGAACATATGCGTAACGAAATCATCAGCCTCGGCGGTGAAATTCGTTTTGATAGTAAAGTCGTAAGTATTCAGCGCGAGCTTGATGGTGATACGCCGAATAACAGTGGCAAAATTACCGGTTTAACTTTGAGTAATGGTGAGATCTTAAAAGGTGAGCACATAATCTTAGCGATTGGTCATAGTGCACGCGATACCTTTGAAATGTTATTAGAATATGGTGTTTTTATTGAGCCTAAAGCGTTTTCGATCGGTTTTCGTATTGAACATCCACAATCAGTAATTGATAAGGCGCGTTTTGGTGAAGAAGCAGGCAATCCTATCTTAGGCGCCGCGGATTATTCATTAGTACATCATTGTAAGAATGGCCGAAGTGTTTATAGCTTCTGCATGTGTCCTGGAGGAACGGTAGTATCTGCTGCATCAGAAGAAGGCGGAGTAGTTACTAATGGTATGTCACAATATTCACGTAATGAACGCAATGCTAATGCAGCAATTGTAGTGGGCATTGATCCTGAAGTTGATTTCCCAGGATACCCATTAGCAGGTATTGATTTGCAGCGGGACTTAGAAAAACTAGCTTATGAAGTGGGTGGTGGTGACTATAGAGCACCAGCACAGTTAGTTGGTGACTTTTTGAAAAACAAACCTTCAACAGAGTTGGGCACTCTCGCACCATCTTATAAACCGGGCATTTCGTTGGGTGATTTAACGCAAGTATTACCTTCTTATGCTGTTGCAGCGATTCGAGAAGCGATCCCGAAATTTGATGATAAAATTAGAGGGTTTGCAATGGCAGATGCGATTTTAACAGGAGTTGAAACACGTACCTCTGCGCCTATTTGTATTCAACGTGGCAAAGATTTCCAAAGCATTAATACCCGTGGTTTATATCCAGCGGGCGAGGGTGCAGGTTATGCCGGTGGAATTTTCTCTGCGGCGATCGATGGTATTAAAGTTGCTCAAGCAGTGGCATTAGATATTTTAAGCGCTAAATCTGCTTAAGTTAGGTGAAGCAGATTGGGTCTGAATTTAAGCGGTTGGCAGGTCATTAAACAGCGATATTGATATTATTGCCAACGGTTGCCGTTGCTTGTGGAAGAGACTGTATTAAGGATAAAGCTGCTTCGCCTTCCGCTTTAATTTGGTCATTGCCTAATTTAAGGATGGCGACATTGAGTTCGCTTGCCGTACGTTGCGATGAAAGATGTGTTGATATTCGAGCAATTCCATTGATATCCACAGCAATTCCTTACATTTAAGGTAGACAGGCTTTAATCATAACGCGAATTGTATTGGTAGAAAAGGCGCAAGTTAAAAAATATAAAAACGCTTACACAATGACAATCTTTTTATTGTCTCAGCCAGCTTCGTAAAATAATAGGGCTAAGGAAACGAGAATAATGAGTTTTATTAATCACGCTGAAAAAAAGCATTATTTCGATCAGCAAATCGACCAGATAGAAAATGAAATAAGATCACTTCAAGCTACATTGCCAGCAGATGATAGTGTGTCGATGCCGGCAGAGCTTGCAAAGATGCTTGATGACTTATTTATTCAATTACATACGATCATTACGTTGAAATGTGTGACGATGATTGATCCAAAAAATATACTCATTGTCGATGCGCTAAAAAATCAGCAATCACTCAATGTGATAGAGGTTGCAAAACTCACTTTGCTGATGTCTAGTCAAATAGAATTATTACATGAAGGGCTAGCGCAATTAGGTGGTGATATTCAATCTGATGCGATGCTAAAACAAACGATTGCTGAGTTTTTTATCGCCCGCCAAGCGTTAGTTGATACGGCAATTAATGATAGTTCAGAAGCAGATAATTTTTGTGAGTGTACTTCGTGTCAGCAAGTAACGTATCACCAATTTACCGCAAGATTTGATTATATCTGCACTCAATGTGAGACGCCTTTTTTAAAATAGTGAACTATGATTCATCTGCTTCGCGCAATCGAGCTTGTTTAGCATCTTCTTCGGCTAAGATCGATTGAATTTCTAACATAACAGCATCAATATCTGCTGTTTCAGTGCTTTCGGCGTAAAGGCCGGTTAATTCGACTTCAGGCGATAATTGGCCATCTTCATATAAAGCCCAGATCTCTTTGGCATATTGGGTATTAATAAGTTCGGGTGCAAATTGACCATAATAACGAGCCATATTATTTACATCCCGCGTTAACATGGCTTTGGCATTATTATTTGCTGCAGCATCTACGGCTTGCGGTAAATCAATAATTACTGGGCCATATTCATCAACTAGTACATTAAATTCTGATAAATCGCCATGAACTACACCAGCACATAACATGCGTACTACATCACGCATTACTAATGCATGATCTTCAATCGCTTGTTCGGCAGACATAGAGACGTCATTCAAGCGTGGTGCGACTTCTCCCGATTCATCGGTGATGAGTTCCATAATCAACACGCCATTCAAGCAATCATAAGGTTGAGGAACTCGAACGCCAGCACCCGCTAGCAGATATAGCGCGTCTACTTCGGCATTTTGCCAAGTTTCTTCTTGTTGTTTACGACCGAATTTTGAGCCTTTTTCCATCGCTCGAGCACGACGACTATTACGCACTTTACGGCCTTCTTGGTATTGTACGGCCTGTTTGAAATTACGTTTAGCTGCTTCTTTGTATACTTTGGCACAGCGAATGTCACTGCCACAACGTACAACATATACATCTGCTTCTTTACCGCTCATTAAACGGCGAATGACTTCATCTACTAAGCCATCATCTACTAAGGGCTGGAGTCGATTGGGTGTTTTCATATTATCCCTATAGTTTGACTAGACAATTACAGAACATGCTCTAAATAGTAAACGAGCATTTAGCAGTAAAAACAGCCCTGAACTTACTGAGCATGTTTTTGCATCCATTGTTGAGCCGATTGTTCAGCCTCTTTAATTTGAAATGGCTGCATCTTTTTCAATAAAGCTTGTTTATTGTGATCTAGATCTTTTACACCATTATTTTCTGCAAGTAACCACCATTTGTAGGCAAGCACATAATCTTGCATCACCGCTAATCCTTGATAATACATATTACCAAGGTTGCTTTGTGCGTCAGCATGACCTTGTTCTGCAGCAGCAGACATCCATTTTAGGGCTTGAGTATGATTTTGTTCAATACCGTTACCGAGTTTATACATGATGGCTAAATTAAACTGGGCCACGTCATAAGCTTGCTCTGCGGCGCGGCGATACCATTTAAAGGCCTGCGAGTAGTCTTTATTGACACCTTGACCGTTGAGATAAAGAAAACCTAACGTATTTTGTGCAATGACGTGGTCTTGCTCTGCAGCTTTTTTACACTTTTTAACATAATCTTGTTGGGACAGTTGCTCTTTACCAGCCACGAAGTTTCCTTATTATAAAATCAAGTGGACATGCAAGGATGTTACAGTTCATTTTCACCGGCTAACGAAGCCAGCTGATCGGCTTGATATTCATGAATAAGCGGTTCAATAACCTGGTCGAGATCGCCATCCATAATTTCAGCTAATTTGTATAGTGTAAGGTTAATGCGATGATCGGTCACACGACCCTGTGGATAGTTATAGGTGCGGATCCGCTCACTACGATCACCACTGCCAACCAATGATTTACGTGTTTCTGCTTGTTCTGCATCTTGTTTTTCATGTCTTGCCGCCATGATTCGAGATTTTAGTACGGACATTGCAGTGGCACGGTTCTTATGCTGTGACCGTTCTTCCTGACACTCCACAATTGTGCCAGTGGGGATATGAGTGATACGAATAGCGGAATCAGTGGTATTAACGTGTTGTCCACCGGCACCCTGCGAGCGGAAAGTATCGACTTTCAGATCAGCGGGGTTAATTTCAATTTCATCAATCTCATCGGCTTCTGGCATAACCGCTATAGTACAGGCAGAAGTATGAATTCTTCCTTGTGACTCTGTTTCTGGAACGCGCTGTACGCGATGTGCACCAGACTCAAACTTGAGCCGTGAGTAGGCACCTTCTCCCACAATACGCATAATTATTTCTTTATAACCGCCATGCTCACCTTCTTGCGCATTGATAATTTCTATATTCCAGCGCTGTGATTCTGCATAACGAGTATACATACGATATAAATCACCAGAAAAGATGGCGGCTTCATCACCGCCAGTGCCTGCGCGCACTTCAAGGAAGATGTTGCGTTGATCGTTAGGATCTTTAGGCAATAATAATTTTTGTAAGGTGAGCTCTAAAGTTTCTTCATTTGTTTGCGCATTTACTAACTCTTCTTTAGCCATCTCACGCATTTCAGCATCATCTTCTTGCATCATATTTTTAGCATCAATTATTGCTTGTAAAGCAATTTTATAGGCGCTGAAGTTGCGCACCACAGGCTCTAATTGGGCATATTCTTGCGATAGCGTGCGAAATTTATTTTGATCGGCCATTGTTTGTGGATCGGATAATAAGCCGCTAATTTCTTCTTGGCGTTCAATTAAGCTTTCTAGCTTATTTTTTATGGAGTCTTTCAAGGTAAATCCTTAATATTGAATAGGCTACGCGCTGCTTCAATTAAATTGTTGTCGGTTTCAAAGCCCGATTGACGTAGCTGTCTACTTGGCTCATGTAATAACTTATTAGTTAGGGTTCGTGCCAGATCTTCCAATATTGCTTCAACAGGGAGTCCTTGATCTAAGCGTTTTTTTGCTTTTTCAAGTAAGTATTCACTTTCAAATTCTGCCCTTTCACGAATAGCTCTAATTACGGGGACTGCATCCTGTGTACGTAGCCAACCGACAAAGTGTTCCACTTGATTGTCAATAATTTCTTCCGCTTGCACTGCCGCTTCACGTCGTGACTGTAGGTTTTCTTTAATAATGCCATGTAAATCATCAACACAATATAGATAGATATCTTCTAGATTACCCACTTCAGGCTCTATGTCGCGAGGTACGGCAATGTCCACCATAAATATTGGCCTACGTTTTCGTTGCTTAAGGGCACGTTCAACCGTGCCTTTACCTAATATTGGTAATTGACTTGCTGTAGAAGTAATGACGATATCGGCTTCCGCTAAGTGATTAGGCATTTCACTTAAACTTATCGCATAACCATCGAGTTGTTTTGCTAGATCATGTGCGCGTTCAATCGTACGATTAGCAATAATAATACGACCCACCCCATTATCATGGAGATGTCGCGCTACTAATTCAATGGTTTCACCTGCACCAATTAATAATGCGGTGGAATCAGCTAAATTGCTGAAGATTTGTTTAGCTAGACTAACTGCTGCAAACGCCACAGAGACCGGACTATCACCAATGGCGGTGTCAGTACGAACTTGTTTAGCAACGGTAAATGCATGCTGAAATAATCGCCCCAACATTTTGCCTAAAGTTTCAGCGTTAAGCGCATCACTATAAGCAGTTTTGATTTGTCCCAGAATTTGCGACTCACCTAATACCATCGAGTCTAAACCACAGGCAACACGCAATAAATGGCGCATTGCCTCATTACCTTGGTGGCAATATAGATGTTCGTTCAACGAATCTTCTGTTTGTTGATGAAATTCATGAAGCCATTTATTAATCAATTGTTGGCAGTCGTCATCTATATAACAATAGATTTCTGTGCGATTGCACGTCGATAAAATAACTGCTTCTACGACATAAGGTTGCTGTTTAAGTGAGGCTAGAGCAGCAGGTAGCACCTCTGCATTAAACGCAATATTTTCACGAATGCTGATAGGTGCAGTGTTGTGGTTGATACCGTAGGTGACAAATTGCATATTTTTTGGTGATAAGTCGTCGTTAAATGCTGGTAAACTCTACAACCGTTAATTTATATTTTGGGGGCAGATTGTTTAAATCAATGTGCCATTCTACCAAAATCAATCGTTCAGGTTGTTTTATTATGGATTTATTACCATTTCATTGGCTTCGTTCAGTGTCATCTCTTCAACGAAGCTTAGTATTTGCTTCATCTATATTGCTGGTTGCGTGCGCTGTTGCGCCTGCTCAATCAATAGAGCCTTCGCCGCAAGAGGTCGTTCCTGCTGAACAGCCGTTATCCAAAGAACTGCCCGCTTTACCATTAAGTGCGGAGTTGGTCTATGATATTTTGACGGCTGAAATAGCCGGTCAAAGGGGGGAGATAGGCATAGCGGCAGACTTATACAATAATGCGGCAAATATTATTGATTCTCCCGCAGTAGCAGCGCGCTCTGCGCAGGTAGCTAACTTCACCCGTAATCAACCCCGTATCAATCGCGCATTACAACGGTGGATTGAAGTTGACCCGACGGATGCGGATATTTACATCATGCAAGTGCCATTTTTATTGTTAAAGGCTGATTATGCAGCAGTCATCAAAGGTGTGAATAGGGCATTATCGCTAGCTCCTCAGGAATCAGAAGTTTATTTAGCGCGAGTGTCTGAAAATTTGATTGAGCTTGCGAAGCCAGAACAAGCTTTAAACGTGGTCGAGCAGTTAAAAGCCTACCAAGACAATGATCCCGAAGCCCTTTTTGCTTATGCACGAATGCAAGCATTTTATAAGCACTACGATAGTGCGCTACTTCATGTTGATAAAGTCCTTAAGGTACAAGCTAATCGCGAAGATGCACTTATTTTAAAAGCAGAAATACTTCAACGGATGGGTAAAGGTACAGCGGCAATGGCTTTATTGAAAAAGCCGGCTACCAATAAAGACGCCAGTCAAAGTATACGTTTTGCATATGCAAAATTATTGGGTGAAAACACGAAGACAGCAGAAGCTCGTGAGATATTTATGCAGCTTAATACTGACTTTCCAGAGAATGAAGAAGTTATCTTCGCCTTAGGATTAATTGCGATCCAAGAACAAGATGGTCAGAAAGCTAAACACTATTTTAATCAATTAATTATCTTAGGAGATAACGGTAAACAAGCAGCCTATTTTATGGGTTTAGCAGAACAAATTAATCATAACAACGAAGCGGCAAAGGTATGGTTTGCATCGGTACCTGTTGATAGCCAGCGCTTTCAAGCTGCGCAGTCGAGCTATATTAATTTATTAGCTGATAGCGGACAAATGGATAAAGCTAGGCTTCACATGAAATTATTGCGTAAGGAACAGCCTAAAAATGCTCTGCAGTATTATTTATTTGAAGCGTCTTTTTTAAGAGAGCGCGATCAAGATCAAGCAGCATTTGATTTATATACTGAAGCTCTGCAGCAATTCCCCGGAAATACAGAATTATTATATGGGCGAGCGATGGTTGCTGAGCGGCTGAATCGGTTAAGTTTCTTGGAAGATGATCTACGCGAAATTTTGAAGAAAGAACCAAATAATAGCCAAGCATTAAATGCGCTGGGTTATACCTTAACGGATCGGACTGATCGTCATCAAGAAGCGATGGCATTGATCAACAAAGCGCTTGAATTAAGTCCGAACGATGCTTTCTATTTGGATAGCTTAGCTTGGGCACATTATCGGGTGGGTAATTTAGATCTCGCTGAACGCTTTATTAGACAAGCGGTTGCAATTCAATCAGATCCAGAATTGCTTGCTCATTTAGGCGAGATTTTATGGCAACAAGGCAAACACGCAGAAGCAAAAAAAGCGTGGAATGACGGATTGAAAAAGGATAATAACAACAAGCTTATCCTACGTACGATGTCTCGATTTGGTCTGTGAGATTATTAATGAGATTCGCGGCTGTTCTCCTGCTGTTGCTAATGATTGCAGCTTGTGCCCCGCTCTGGCAGCAACGCCCTGCGAGTGATCCTGACTTATTATGGCAACTACGGCATCAAGCTTTAGTTGATCTTGATCAGTGGCAACTGCAGGGTCGAACGGCGATTACACAAGGTAAAGAAGGGTGGAATGCTGGTCTACGCTGGCAAGAAAACCGCGGTGCTTATCAAATCAAGATTGAAGGCCCTTTTTCTCAAGGTGGCATCACGTTAGATGGTGATGCGACCAAAGCAGTTTTAACGATGGTCGATGGCCAGATAATCTCAGCGACTGATCCTGAAATATTAATTAAAGAAGCTCTCGGCATTCAACTACCCGTAAGCGCATTACGCGATTGGGTGCGTGGTATTCCATATTCTGCAATCAGTATTGATCGACTAGAGTTGGACGATAAGGGGCAAGTAACACATCTTATTCAGCAAGGTTGGGATATTAGCTTTTTAAAATATGTGCCTTTTGGTAGTAATTCTCTGCCTGCTAAGATCTTTATTAAGCGGCAAGATCTGAGTCTCAGATTGGCCGTTACCAGATGGCGTAATCTCGAATGACCAGCTGGCCTTCACCTGCAAAATTAAATCTTTTTTTGCATATTATAGGCCGCCGCAGTGATGGCTATCACGAACTCCAAACAGTGTTTCAGTTTTTAGATTATGGCGACAGCTTGTCTTTTAAGCCAACCTTGAACTCTGACATTCAGTTGTTAACTCAAATAGCTGGCATAGAGCACGACAATAATTTAATTGTTCGCGCAGCAAAAGCTCTACAACGACTTACAAAGACGTCAAAAGGTGCTTTAATTACGCTGGATAAACGGCTACCTATGGGCGGCGGTTTAGGCGGTGGAAGTTCCAATGCCGCGACCACATTGGTTGCACTTAATCAGTTGTGGGATTGTCAGTTATCAAATGATGAATTAGCGACAATTGGATTGGAATTAGGCGCGGATGTACCTGTTTTTGTTCATGGACACGCTGCGTGGGCTGAAGGTATTGGTGAAAAATTAATTCCTATTTCACCAGCTGAGCCTTGGTATGTGGTCATTGTTCCACCATGTCATGTGTCTACTAGTGAAATATTTTCAGCAGTAGAGTTGACGAGAGATTGTGAACCTATCACAATACCGCGCTTCCTTTCAGGGGAAGGTAGAAATGTTTGTGAAGACGTAGTGAAAGACCATTATCCTGCAGTCTCTGAATCGTTATCTTGGTTGGCGCAGTATGGCAAAGCAAGAATGACGGGCACCGGAGCATGTGTATTTGTCGATGTTAATAGTCAACAGCAAGCGCAAAAGATAATGGATAACTTGCCAGAATCATGGCAAGGGATTGTGGCAAAAGGATGTAATCTCTCGCCACTTAGTTACATTTAACTGAAGACTTCAAAAAAAAGAAGTCATAATGTGGCTGCAAATGTTAGAATGATTTTTTTACAGTTGGGGTATCGCCAAGCGGTAAGGCACAAGGTTTTGATCCTTGCATTCCCAGGTTCGAATCCTGGTACCCCAGCCATTCTCTTTTGACAGAACACTTGGCATTATAAACTGTGACAAAAAATAGACTCCTCAGGTTACAAGAACGCACAGCTGATCATAGCATGATGGTTTTTAGTGGCAACGCTCATCCTCTCCTCGCACAAAATATCGCTCAATTTTTAAATGTACCGCTAGGTAAAGCTACGGTTGAAAAGTTCAGTGACGGTGAGATCATGGTCGAGATTCTTGATCATGTGCGTGGTAAAGATGTATTCATTGTGCAACCGACATCGCGTCCTACTAATGACAACCTGATGGAATTGATGGTCATGACTGATGCCATCCGTCGTTCATCAGCAAAACGCATTACTTTAGTCATTCCTTATTTTGGCTATTCTCGTCAAGATCGCAGACCGCGTTCTGCTCGTGTAGCGATTAGCGCGAAAGTAGTAGCAAACATGTTGACAGGCGTTGGTGCCGACCGTGTCTTAACCGTCGATTTACATGCCGATCAAATTCAAGGATTCTTCGACTGTCCAGTAGATAATATCTATGCATCACCCGTATTGCTGGGCGATATTTGGAAGCATAAATATGAAGATTTAGTGGTTGTTTCCCCCGATGTTGGCGGCGTAGTACGCGCAAGAGCCTTAGCTAAACATTTAGGTGTTGAATTAGCCATTATTGATAAACGACGTCCGAAAGCGAACGTTGCTAAAGTGATGAATATCATTGGTGAAGTTGAAGGTCGAGCATGTATTCTAATTGATGATATGGTAGATACTGCTGGTACCTTGTGTGCGGCGGCAGAAGCTTTGAAAAAACATGGTGCAACACGCGTAGTAGCTTATTGCACTCACGCCGTGTTATCTGGACTTGCTATCGATAACCTTGAAGCATCTGTCTTAGATGAATTGATTGTTACAGATACTATTCCGCTACAAGAAAATGCCCGTAAATGTAAAACAATTCGCCAGTTAAGTATTGCCGAAATGTTAGCTGAAGCGATGTATAGAATTAGTAATGAGGAGTCAGTTAGTTCCTTATATATGGATTAACCAAGCTAAACAAAATAGTTTAGCGGGTTGCAAAGAACAGTTTATGTTCTTTATATGCTGACCCTGGTCGCGGGGAGGCAAATCGCCGCCGTAAGGCGGCATTTTTAATGGACAACTGTGTTTGTTCATGATTTTGGAGAAAACAATGAAAAATTTATTTGAAGTTCAAGCTGAACTACGTACTGACTTAGGGAAGGGTGCGAGCCGCCGTCTACGTCATGCGGGCCAAGTTCCAGCAATCGTATATGGATCTGAAGAAGCACCGATTTCAGTTACTATCGAGCACAACAAGTTTTTACGTCACCTTGCTGAAGATGCATTCTATTCACACATTTTGACATTAAATGTTGGTGGCAAAAAACAAAAGGTTGTTTTGAAAGATTTGCAACGTCATCCTGCAAGTGATGTGAAAATTATGCACGCTGATTTCCTACGTGTGAGTGCAAATCATGCATTAACAATGAATATTCCATTGCACTTCAATGGTGAAGATGTTGCTCCTGGTGTTAAATCTGGTGGTATGGTTGCTCATCTAATGTCTGAAGTTGAAGTCTCTTGTTTACCAAAAGATTTACCTGAGTCTATCGACATTGATGTATCTAAATTAGATATGGATGAAACAATTCATTTGTCTGAACTTGTATTGCCTAAAGGCGTTACATTAACTGCTTTATCTCATAACCAAGATGAAGAGTTAGAAGAAGGCGAACGTTCTTCTTATGATCAAGCTGTTGTAAGCATTCACGCTCCACGTGGTCCTGCTGCAGATATTGATGAAGATGAAGAAGGAGAAGCAGTTGAAGCTGCTGACGCTGAGTAATTTTTTTCAGTAGTAATAATTGAGGGGCGGTGAGTGGCTAACTGGTTAATCGCTGGATTGGGCAATCCCGGTCCTCAATATGAACACACTCGACATAACGTCGGGTTTTGGTGGCTGGATCAGCTGGCACATGATTTATCGGCAACGTTTGCTGTTGACAATAAATTTAATGGCCAGTTGGCTCAGTGCCAATTTTCAGAACATAAACTATTTCTGCTCAAACCACTGGTATTTATGAATCGCAGTGGTCAATCAGTAGCAGCATTAGCCAATTTTTATAAAATCCCCTTAACTAACACACTCATTATTCATGATGAGCTTGACTTAGCTACTGGCATTGCTCGTTTAAAGCGTGGTGGTGGTCATGGTGGTCACAATGGCTTGCGTGACATTATTGACCGAACTGGCAGTAAAGACTTTTTACGTTGTCGCTTAGGCATTAATCATCCTGGAGATAGTCGCCATGTGGCCGATTATGTATTGAGTAAGCCGTCACAATCTGATCGCCAACTTATTGTTTCAGCGATAGATGATTCGTTAAGGGTTCTGCCTGATCTTTTATCCGGCAATTTAGATAAAGCCATGAACTGGCTACATTCACAATAGGAAATATCATGGGATTCAAATGCGGCATTGTAGGTCTGCCTAATGTTGGTAAATCAACCTTATTTAATGCGCTGACAGAAGCAGGTATAGATGCACAAAACTATCCATTTTGTACGATTGAACCTAACGTCGGCATCGTACCGGTGCCAGATCCGCGGATGGATGCACTAGCCGTTTTTGTTAAACCTGAGCGCATATTACCAACCACGATGGAGTTTGTGGATATCGCAGGTTTAGTGGCGGGCGCATCAAAAGGTGAAGGTCTTGGTAACAAGTTCCTTGCTAATATTCGCGAAACTGATGCGATTGCTCACGTTGTGCGATGTTTTAACGATGATAATGTTATTCACGTGGCAAACAAAGTCTCACCGCTTGATGATGTTGAAGTTATTAATACTGAATTGTGTCTTGCTGATTTAGAAAGCGTGGAAAAAGCGATTACTAAAACAACACGTGATGCAAAAGGTGGCGATAAAACGGCTAAAGCGCGACTTGAGTTATTAACTGAAATTCGTGAAGTGCTTAACGAAGGCAAATTGGTTAGAACTATGACCTTAGATGCTGAGCAAATGGACTTATTGAATGAAGTGCACTTGATCACCATCAAACCTACGATGTACATCGCCAATGTAGCAGAAGATGGCTTTGAAAATAATCCTTTGTTGGATCTTTTAACTGCCTATGCAGAAAAAGAAGGCGCACCTATTGTTAGTATCTGCGCAGCAATTGAATCTGAAATTGCCGAGCTTGATGCTGAAGAGAAAAATGAGTTTTTAGCTGAGTTGGGTCAAAGTGAACCAGGGTTAAACCGTGTGATCCGAAGTGGTTATGCTTTATTAGGCTTACAAACTTACTTCACGGCTGGTGTTAAAGAAGTTCGCGCTTGGACTGTTCGTGTTGGTGCTACCGCACCACAAGGTGCTGGCGTTATTCATACTGACTTTGAAAAAGGTTTTATTCGAGCTGAAGTTATTGGTTACGAAGATTACGTACAATTTAAAGGTGAACAAGGCGCGAAAGATGCCGGTAAATGGCGCTTAGAAGGCAAAGACTACATTATCAAAGATGGCGATGTAATGCATTTCCGTTTTAATGTTTAAATTAAGTCGGTAAAGTAACAATAAAATTGATCTCGGGACGGGATGTTTTATCCCGTGCCTGAATCACATTTATAGCGTAATAAACCAGTTTAACGTTAACCGTTTGAAATGTTAGTAGCTCGCAAAACCCAAAAAACCACCAAGAATACTAAAAACTAGCGTGCCGATTATCGATAGAATGATAAAAGCAGGAATCGAAGCGATAGACGCCTTCACCATAAAAATGACCATTGACCAAAATGGCACTTTTATATCGGTGATATGTACTTGAGTGGGATTGTTATCTTCCATAGACTTACCCTTTGATTGTCTTAGTTATATAAAGCTGAGTGGGCTGATAATTACTTTCTCTATGATTCTAATCTGCTTTTAAATTTTCAAAAGACTGATTAGCAATAATTGTTGCTTGCTCAATCGTCGTGGCAAGCACATTAAAATGGCCCATTTTACGGCCAGAACGCGCTTCTTTTTTACCATATAAATGCAGTTTGTTATTGGGCTGGGATAGTAATGTGTCCCAATGCGGAACGCTATTACCCCAAATATCACCGAGAATATTGATCATCACTACTGGTGATTTAAGCTCACAGTTGCCAGAAGGTAAGCCGCATAACATGCGTACATGTTGCTCAAACTGTGATGTTTCACAGGCATCAAGGGTGAAATGACCGGAATTATGTGGTCGAGGTGCGATTTCATTGGCAATCACCTCACCTTCTTGAGAAATGAAAAACTCGACGGCCATAATGCCAACATAATCCAAGCCTTCAGCGATCTTATCAGCCATCTGAATAGCTGTGTGTGCCATGTGTTCGGGAATGCTGCTGGGTACGGTAGTTGCGTGCAAAATAGCATTGATATGGACGTTTTCAGCTAAGGGAAAGTTTGTAATATCGCCAGATTGACCTCTTGCTAATATAGTTGAGACTTCACGTTCTAAGTTGATACGTTGTTCTAATACGCATTCAACTTCACCTAGCGCTTGAAAAGCCTCGCGAATTGCTTCAGTAGTTTCGCAAACGATCTGGCCTTTGCCATCGTAACCAAAGTTAGCCACTTTTAAAATAGCAGGAAGTTGAAAACTGCCTGCTATCGCAGCAATATCACTTAATGAACGAATGGCTGCAAACGGAGCAACAGGGATACCTAATGAAGCAATAAATTGCTTTTCAACAATGCGGTTTTGAGTCGTGGCAAGAGCTTGTGATGAAGGATGCACCACAGTTTTAGCTTCTAAAAAAGATAACGTTGTTGCTGGAATATTTTCAAATTCAGTGGTGATTGCATCACATAATTCAGCCAACTGTTGCAATGCCTTTTCATCGGTGTATTTCGCGCAGATATGCTGGTCAGCGATAATGCCTGCAGGACTATTAGCATCTGGATCTAATACGATAACGTTATAGCCCATCGTTTGAGCTGCCGTTGTGAACATACGGCCTAATTGACCGCCGCCAAGCATGCCGAGAGTTGCGCCAGGTAATATCATAATGAATAGTCTTTAAGTTTGAGTAAGGTGTTACTGTGGAGGCAGCGTCATATTTAACACTGTTTGGTACTGATCTTTGCGGAACTGTTCCAATTTAGCTGCGAGATCACTATCTGTTGTCGCTAATTGTGCAATAGCAAATAATGCGGCGTTGGCAGCACCTGCTTCACCGATTGCAAAAGTCGCTACAGGAATGCCTTTAGGCATTTGTACTATTGATAATAAGGAGTCTTGGCCTTTTAAGTATCGCGTTGGAACGGGTACGCCAAGTACAGGCAGTATGGTATTTGCAGCCAACATGCCTGGTAAATGCGCTGCGCCACCGGCCCCTGCAATAATGCAGACGATGCCTCTATCTTTAGCGTTAACGGCATATTCAGTGAGTAAATCAGGCGTGCGATGCGCTGAAACAACTTTGGCTTCATAAGGGATGCCAAACGCTTCAAGTTGCTCAACTGCTTTCTGCATCACAGGCCAGTCACTATTACTCCCCATGACGACGCCGATTACTGGATTATCCATAACTTTTTCCATTATATTTCTTTGTATCAATGATGCATATTAGCTATTTAATTAAAATTAGGGAAGTTTGTGGGGGATATATGACATGTATAAAGTGGTCTACTTATTGAATGGTGCTTGATCAATCGCTATAATAGTTGATCCAACTTTGCCGTCTTTTATTTTGAAAGGCAGTGCTCCTCATCTGTATAGGGTGGCGAGGAGACAGGCGTTAACTGTAATATGAAGGTACGGACGTGAGTCAGCCAACAATATTAACACAAGGCCTTTATCGGCCAGAATTTGAAAAAGATAACTGCGGCTTCGGTCTAATCGCGCAGATGGATGGCCAAGCAAGTCATTGGTTACTTGAGACTGCGATTGAAGCATTAGGTAACCTCACGCATCGCGGTGCCATAGGTGCTGATGGTAAGACGGGTGACGGCTGTGGTCTTTTAATGCAAAAGCCGGACGGGTTTTTTCGTGCGATTGCTGCTGAGCTTGGTTTTGAACTAGCAGAAAATTACGCCGTGGGTATGGTGTTTTTATCGCAAGATACTGTAAAAGCTGAAACTAATCAGGCGATAGTTACGCAACGACTAACAGAGCAAGGGCTTGAAGTTTTAGGTTGGCGTGATGTGCCAGTTGATCCTGAGACGGCATGTGGCAAGACCGCTTTGACATTATTACCTATAATGCGTCAGGTCTTTGTGAATGCTGGTGAGGAAATGGATGTTGCGGCATTTGAACGCCATTTATATATTGCTCGTCGCTTAGCTGAAAAATCAATCACAGATGATGATGCGTTTTATATTCCTACCTTGTCATCACAAGTTGTGTCTTACAAAGGCTTAGTAATGCCTGCGTATCTGCCTATCTTTTATAAAGATCTACAAGACAAACGTTTGGAGACAGCGATATGCGTGTTTCATCAACGTTTTTCTACTAATACTTGGCCACAATGGAAATTGGCACAACCTTTTCGTTATTTAGCTCACAATGGTGAAATTAATACCGTGCAAGGTAACCGTAACTGGGCTTTGGCTCGTGGTGCAAAATTTGCTACGTCATTGATTGATAACATGGACGATATTCGTCCGCTGGTTGGTGCAACAGGATCTGATTCATCTAGCATGGATAACATGCTAGAAGCCTTGATGGCTGGTGGTATCAATATGTTCCGGGCGATGCGTTTATTGGTGCCTGCTGCATGGCAGAACGATAACACCATGGATAAAGATCTCAAAGCGTTTTATGACTACAACTCCATGCATATGGAACCTTGGGATGGCCCCGCTGGCGTCGTATTAACCAATGGTCGTTATGCGGCTTGTACTCTAGATCGTAATGGTCTGCGTCCAGCACGTTATATCATTACTAAAGATCGTCATATTACGATTGCCTCTGAAGTGGGTGTATACAAATATAAACCTGAAGATGTGATTGCTAAAGGCCGTTTAAAACCCGGTCAAATGTTAGCGGTTGATACTACTACGGGTGAATTTTTATTGCCCGAAGATATCAATAATATGCTGAAAAATGCGCAGCCTTATCGTGAATGGATTGAAACACATCTGCAACGCTTAGAAGATAAAGCAGACGATGAAACTTTACCGACACTTGAAGGAAATGATCTTACTACCTATGAAAAATTATTCCAAATTAGCTTTGAAGAGCGGGATCAGGTTATTCGCGTTTTAGGTGAATCTGGACAAGAAGCAATGGGTTCAATGGGTGATGACACACCATTTGCCGTTATGTCACAACGTGAACGTTCGTTATTTGATTATTTCCGTCAACAATTTGCACAAGTGACTAATCCACCGATTGATCCTTTGCGCGAAAATATTGTGATGTCGCTGGAAACGTGTTTTGGTCAAGAGCGTAATTTATTTGAAGAAGGTGCAGAACATGCGCAACGTGTAGTAGTTGATTCACCGATATTATCAGAAAGCCGTTTCCACCAATTAATCAGATTAGGCGACGATGATATTGAATACAAAACGGTCACCATTTCACTAGCTTATTCTGCATCCGTAGGTTTGGAAGCAGCGATTGATGCAGTGGTCGAACATGCTGAACAAGCTGTGCGTGATGGCGCCGTTATTGTCATATTGAGCGATCGTGGTGTAACACTTGAGCAACTGCCGATTCACGCTTTATTAGCAACAGGTGCAGTACATCAGCGTTTAATTAAAGCAGGTTTACGTTGCAATGCCAATATTGTTATTGAGACGGCAACGGCGCGAGATTCGCATCACTTTGCGGTATTAATTGGTAACGGTGCAACCGCTATTTATCCTTATTTAGCTTATGCCACTCTTAATGACTTGATCAGTACTAATGAGATTACAAAATTATCACGTCCTGAAGTGTGTAAACGTTATCGCAAAGGTATCAATAAAGGCTTATATAAGATTATCTCGAAAATGGGTATTTCAACTATTGCTAGTTATCGCGGTGCCCAGCTGTATGAAATTATTGGTTTAAATGAAGCCGTAGTGGCTAAATGTTTTACAGCAACAACGAGTCGTATCAGTGGTTCAGGATTTGAAGAAATTCAGGCTGACCAGCAAGCAGTTGCTGATCATGCTTGGAATAATCGCAAAAAACGTGAACAAGGCGGGTTATTGAAGTTTGTCCATGGCGGTGAGTATCATGCCTATAATCCAGATATTATCGCTACACTGCAAAAAGCGGTGCAAGGTGGTAATTATGAAGATTATAAAACCTATGCCAGCTTAGTTAATGAACGACCTGCAATGGTTCTACGTGATTTATTAGCGCTTAAAGTCGCCGATATACCGCTTGAATTAGAACATGTTGAACCGATAGTTAACATCTTGTCACGTTTTGATAGTGCGGGCATGTCTTTAGGTGCATTATCGCCAGAAGCGCATGAAGCAATGGCAACGGCGATGAATCGTTTAGGTGGTCGTTCTAATTCTGGCGAGGGTGGTGAAGATCCTGCTCGTTATGGAACAGAGCGTGTTTCTAAAATTAAGCAAGTTGCTTCCGGTCGCTTTGGTGTGACGCCAAACTATTTGGTCAATGCTGAAGTGTTACAAATCAAAGTAGCTCAAGGTGCTAAACCGGGTGAAGGTGGACAATTACCTGGCGGAAAAGTCAATCAAATGATTGCGACTTTACGCCATTCAGTGGCTGGCGTTACCTTAATTTCACCACCGCCTCATCACGATATTTATTCGATTGAAGATTTAGCGCAGCTAATTTTTGATTTGAAACAAGTTAATCCTGCTGCGTTAATTTCAGTGAAACTAGTTTCAGAAGCGGGCGTTGGTACTATTGCTGCTGGTGTAGCAAAAGCGTATGCCGATTTAATTACGATTTCTGGCTACGATGGTGGTACGGCGGCAAGCCCATTATCATCGGTTAAATATGCGGGGGGACCGTGGGAGTTAGGCCTGACTGAAACACACCAAACATTACGTGCGAATGATTTACGGGACAAAGTACGTCTACAAACAGATGGTGGTTTGAAAACAGGTCTCGATGTTATTAAGGCCGCTATTTTAGGTGCTGAAAGTTTTGGTTTTGGTACAGGTCCAATGGTGGCTTTAGGCTGTAAGTTTTTGCGAATATGTCACTTAAATAACTGTGCAACCGGTGTCGCAACACAAAATGATGCTTTACGTAGTAAACACTTTATTGGTTTGCCACAAATGGTGATGAACTACTTTCAGTTTGTTGCACGTGAAACCCAAGAATGGTTAGCTATTTTGGGTGTGAAAAGTATGGCAGAGTTGATTGGTCGCACAGATTTGCTTGAAATTTTACCAGGTGTAACTGATAAACAACGCAAACTCGACCTTACGCCATTGTTATCAAACGCGGGTGTTGCTGCTGATAAACCTCATTATTGCCTAGCACCTAAAAATTCACCTTACGACAAAGGCGAATTAGCGGAACAAATGATTGTTGATATGCAAGATGCCATTGCCAATAAGAAGGGCGGTTTCTTTGAATATGATATCCGAAATATTAACCGCTCTATAGGTGCACGTATTTCGGGTGAAATTGCTCGACATCACGGCAACTATGGCATGAATGACGCGCCGATTAGAATGCAACTTAAAGGTTCTGCAGGTCAAAGCTTCGGTGTATGGAATGCCGGTGGTTTAGAAATACGCCTGGAAGGTGATGCCAATGATTATGTTGGTAAAGGTATGGCAGCAGGCAAGATCGTTATCTATCCATCACCAGAAAGTCATTTTGCAACTCAACAAGCAAGTATCATGGGTAATACCTGCCTGTATGGCGCAACTGGCGGCCATTTATATGCCGCGGGAATGGCAGGCGAACGTTTTGCCGTGCGAAATTCAGGTGCTACAGCAGTCGTTGAAGGTATTGGCGATCATGGTTGTGAATATATGACTGGCGGTGTGGTCGCGGTTATAGGTGAGTCTGGCTTGAACTTCGGTGCAGGTATGACGGGCGGTTTTGCTTATGTGCTTGATATTGGAGATACCTTTGAGCAACGCTATAACCAAGAACTAGTAGAATTAATTCGAATGAATGATGCTGATTTATCTGAACATGTGTTGCATCTGAAAGGTTTGATTGAAGATCACGTCCGTGAAACAGGCAGTGAATGGGGTAACCAACTGTTAGATATGTTCGAGCAACGCTTGCATCAATTCTGGTTGGTTAAACCGAAAGCGGCAGTATTAGCATCCTTGTTGATTTCAACAAGTAAAGCAGCATAAAAAACCTGTAAGCATGAGCAAATAAATATTATGGCAAAAAATACATTTCAATTTTTAGAAGTAGGTCGTCACGATCCAAAAAAGTTTGAAGCAAAGAAACGCATTGAAGGGTTTGGTGAAATTTACGAAAGTTTCGTACAACCACAGGCGGCAGAACAATCGGAGCGCTGTTTAGAATGTGGCAATCCATATTGTGAATGGAAGTGTCCAGTACACAACTATATTCCAAATTGGTTGAAATTAGTCAGTGAAGGTAATATTGAACAAGCGGCAGAATTGGCCCATCAAACAAATACCTTGCCTGAGATCTGCGGACGGGTATGCCCTCAAGATCGATTGTGTGAAGGTGCCTGTACTTTAAATGATGGTTTTGGTGCAGTAACAATTGGTTCGGTAGAGAAATATATTACTGATACCGCACTGGCGCAAGGCTGGCGACCAGATATGTCAGGTGTTAAACCAACAGGTAAACGAGTGGCCATTATTGGTGCCGGACCTGCTGGTTTGGGCTGCGCAGATATTTTGGTGCGAGGTGGTGTAACACCTGTAGTTTATGACAAACATCCAGAAATTGGGGGCTTATTAACCTTTGGTATTCCTGAATTCAAACTTGAAAAAGAAGTCGTAACTCGTCGTCGTGAAATACTGGAAGGTATGGGTGTTGAATTTGTATTGAATACAGATATCGGCAGTGATATTCAGTTCCAGACTTTGCTTGACGAATATGATGCTGTATTCCTTGGTATGGGCACTTACACTTATATGAAAGGCGGCTTCCCTGGTGAAGAAATGCCAGGCGTTTATGAGGCGCTGCCTTACCTTGTGGCTAATAATAAATATTTATTAAATTTAAATCCAGAAAATTACGTCGATCTTGCCGGCAAAAAAGTAATTGTATTAGGCGGTGGTGATACAGCAATGGATTGTAATCGCACAGCGATTCGTCAAGGTGCTACTAGCGTTCAATGTGCCTACCGTCGTGATGAAGAAAATATGCCGGGTTCACGTCGTGAAGTAAATAATTCACGTGAAGAAGGCGTTGAATTTTTATGGAATCGTCAGCCAATTGAAATTATAGGCAATGGTAAAGTTGAAGGTATTAAAGTGATCACTACGGCGCTTGGCAAACCAGATGAACGTGGTCGCTGTAGCCCACAGCCTGTGCCTGGTAGTGAAGAAATAATTCCTGCTGATGCAGTCGTTATTGCCTTTGGTTTTCGACCAAGCCCCGCGCCATGGTTTGCTGAATTTGGCGTTGATATTGATGCTGGTGGTCGTGTAATAGCGCCAGAAAATGGCAAACGTTCATTCCAGACTAGTAATGAAAAAATCTTTGCAGGTGGTGATATGGTGCGAGGATCTGATCTCGTGGTGACCGCCGTTTGGGAAGGCCGTCAAGCAGGCGAAGGTATACTGGATTATTTAAATATTTAATCAGAGTAAACCATGTCAATCATTCAGAACAAAAATCGATGAAGGATTAAAGTGTCAGAATTAAAAAATGATCGTTACTTAAGAGCATTACTACGTCAACCAGTAGATAAAACACCGGTATGGGTGATGCGTCAAGCCGGTCGTTATTTACCTGAGTACCGCGAAGTACGAGCAAAAGCGGGCGATTTCATGACATTGTGTTCCACGCCAGAACTCGCTTGTGAAGTAACACTTCAACCGTTGCGTCGTTTTGATTTAGATGCGGCGATTATCTTTTCAGATATTCTGACTATCCCTGATGCAATGGGCCTTGGTTTACATTTTGTTGCTGGCGAAGGACCTAAATTTACTAATGTTATTAAGTCAGCGGCAGATATCGCTAAGCTTGGCGTGCCAGATATGGAAGATAATCTTGGTTATGTAATGGATGCGATTCGCCTGACGCGTCGTGAAATTGATGGCAAAGTACCGCTTATCGGCTTTAGTGGTAGCCCGTGGACGTTAGCGTGTTACATGGTGGAAGGCAGTTCAAGTAAAGACTTTGCCAAAGTGAAAGGCATGATGTTTGATGAGCCAAAACAAATGCATGCCTTACTGAATGTTTTAGCTGATTCAGTAATTGCTTATTTAAATGCTCAGATTGCAGCTGGTGCTCAAGCCGTAATGGTGTTTGATACTTGGGGTGGGGCGTTAAGTACTGAAAATTATCAAGCGTTTTCACTCGCCTATATGCAGAAAATTGTTGCTGGTTTAACCCGTGAAAGTGATGGTCGAATTGTACCTGTCACCATGTTTACTAAGGGTGGCGGCCAGTGGTTAGAGTTGATGGCACCAATAGGCGTAGATGCTATCGGTCTAGATTGGACGACCGATCTTGGTCAAGCACGACAACGAATAGGGGATAAAGTAACCTTGCAAGGCAATATGGACCCATGTGTACTCTATGCTTCAGCTGATCGTGTCGAACAAGAAGTCGCCAGTGTTTTAGCCAGTTATGGCAAGGGTGAAACAGGCCACGTATTTAATCTAGGTCATGGTATCCATCCCACTATTGCTCCTGAAAAGATGGAAAGGCTAATTAACTCAGTCCATACACTAAGTGAGCCATATCACCAAAAATAGCTATGCCTGCCATTAGTGCTAACATATTTATGAATAGGTCTATTTATATCGTTTAGACAGAATTTAAAATTATTTGATGTCAAATCATACATATGAATTAACGCAAATCTCACAATAATAATATATTCATTTCTTATTAATTGCTGAGTTTCAGAGTAAAACTGTGCCAGTTTTTTCTCATTCCCTCTGTGATCAATAATCATGTTGAAAGAAAATATTAAGAAGTTGATGCATTTAGCTGATAAAAGTCGATTAATAGGCTTTTTTTTAGCGATATTCGGCACATTGCTGTTTTCGCTAAAATCTATTTTTATCAAGTTTTTATATCAACAAGGCTTAGACGCAAACGCAGTATTAGTGTTGCGGATGACATTAGCGTTACCAATATATGTCATTATTTTAATTTGGTTATTGCGCTACCAAAAAAAAATCTCAGCACTTAATTTTGTTACCTTAAGATCCATCTTTATGCTTGGCTTTCTGGGATATTTTCTGGCTTCATTATTGGATTTAATGGGACTTGAATTAATCAGTGCTCAGCTTGAAAGATTGAGCTTATTTACATACCCTTTTATGGTGGCAATTATAGGTTATATTATATTTAACGAAGAGCTAAGTCGCCGTCTAGTTCTAGCATTAATAATTACTTACAGCGGACTATTTGTTGTGATGGGGCAGGAATTACAACTGACCGGTAATAATGTCATTTACGGTGTAAGCTTAGTGTTAGCGTCAGCTTTAAGTTTTGCTTTCTACGTGCTATTAAGCCGCTCTTATATCAAGCAAATAGGCAGTAAACTATTCACCAGTGTAGCGATGATTGCATCCAGCATATTTGGTCTATTATATGGCATCGTCATGATAGATTTAACTCAACTTACAATAACCAATACAGCCTGGTTATGGCTTGGTATGTTGGTTATTTTTAGTACAGTCATTCCAAGTTTTATGATGACTGAGGCAATACATCGCATTGGTCCTGCTCAAACTGGTATTGTAGGCATGTTAGGACCAATATTTACTATAGGTTTAGCTGTTTATTTATTAAGCGAGCCTTTTACTCTGATGATCGCTATCGGTGTTATATTAGTGATTGTTGGGGTAATGAGCCTCATGATACAAAAGCGATAACCTTAAGTGCCAAATGTAAATCAATCGCGCGGATTAGTTTTACGTGCTTCTGTAATCAATTGTCGTGCAAATCGTTTAACTTGTAAATCATATAAGGCAAGCTGTCCTCCAGTTCTAATTGCACTGGATGCTAGGCCACCCACAACCATTAGTAACAATATAGCGACTATCCAAGCTAGAAAATAAGTAAGCCGTAATGACTCAGCGCTTGTTTCAGCTTGTGGCGAGACCTGTTGATTAGTGGTTTCGTTATTGTCTGTTTTAGCTTTAGGTTGAGATGTAAATTTGGCGAGCATGACATCGAGATGTGATCCCTGTTCAATGGCATCTGCAAACCGTTCGATATTTTGAGGATTTTTGTAGAGGTCCCAGGCTTCAAAAATAACCTTAATGCCAATAAATAATCCAATAAGTAGCATTACTAAACCTAGCAGTCGGACCACGATAGACAAAAAATCTGTTGTAGCTGATGACGTGTCATTCATAAAAGAACAGCCTTTCTAGTGATCAAGATGCGTAAAGTAATATGTTCACAAATTTATTGCAAGTTGGCAATAAAAAAGAGCGACTCGAGTCTCGAGTCGCTCATGAAGCAAACTAAAAAGATTAAAGAGCTGTTTACTTAGTGTTATTTGTGAATTCTGGATATGCTTCCATACCACACTCACTTAAATCTACACCTTCGTACTCTTCTTCTTCGGTGACTCGAATACCCATCACTATTTTGATAATTGACCAGACTATAAAACTTGTCACAAATACCCAAGTAAATATAGTTGCTGCACCAATCAATTGCGCCATAAAAGTCGCGTCTGGATTAGTTAATGGCACTGCGAATAAACCCCACAAGCCAGCTACACCATGAACCGAAATAGCACCAACAGGATCATCAATTTTCATTTTGTCTAATGTTACGATTGAGAATACGACCAACGCACCCCCTATAGCGCCAATTATTGTTGCTATTAGAGGAGTAGGTGTATCTGGACCCGCCGTAATAGCGACTAAACCCGCTAATGCACCATTCAAAATCATAGTCAGATCAGCTTTGCCAAACATCAACTTAGCAACGATAAGTGCTGCAATTACACCACCCGCAGCCGCGGCATTAGTGTTTAGAAATACCATTGCGACGGTATTAGCGCTAGCCATATCGCCTAGTTTTAATACAGAACCACCATTGAACCCGAACCAACCCATCCAAAGGATGAAGGTACCGAGCGTAGCCATTGGCAAGTTAGCACCCTGAATTGGACGAATCTCACCATTAGGACCATATTTACCTTTACGTGCACCCAGTAAGAGTACACCCGCTAATGCAGCCGCACCACCAGCCATGTGAACGATACCTGAGCCAGCAAAATCGATGAAACCTAGGTCGCCTAAGCTATACAATCCAAATACTTCTCCGCCGCCCCAAGTCCAAGAACCTTCCATCGGATAGATGAAAGCAGTCATGACTACGGCAAAAGCGGCAAATGCCCACAGCTTCATTCGTTCAGCAACGGCACCAGATACAATTGACATTGCTGCGCCCACGAAAACTACTTGGAAGAAGAAATCTGATGCTTTAGAGTAGACTGCACTACCATCAAAACCAGCTTCTACTGATGCAGCTAAAGCATCGGCTGTTAATGTATCACCACCAGCAATTCCTGTTAACAAGATGCCACCGTCATACATGATGTCATAACCAACCACCATGTAGGCAGTACAAGCAATTGCAAATAACAAAACATTTTTCGTTAAAATTTCAGTTGTATTTTTTGCACGAACTAAGCCCGCTTCTAACATTGAAAACCCAGCGGCCATCCACATAACCAATGCACCCATTACCAAAAAGTAAAAGGTATTTAAGGCATACTGGAGCTCGAAAATTTGACTTGTTACATTTTCCATAAAATGTTCCTCAAACTATAGGGCTTCGGAGCCGGTTTCGCCTGTGCGAATCCGAACCACTTGCTCTAATGGATATACAAAGATTTTGCCATCACCAATTTTTCCAGTGTTAGCACCCTTAATAATTGCTTCGATAACTTGATCAACCATGTCATCATCAATCGCAATATCTAGTTTGAGTTTGGGTAAAAAATCAACCACATATTCTGCACCTCGATATAGCTCAGTATGTCCCTTTTGGCGGCCGAAGCCTTTAACCTCAGAAACAGTTAAACCTTGAATACCAATTTCGGACAACGATTCACGGACATCATCAAGCTTGAAAGGCTTGATTATCGCTACTACTTGTTTCATAAAATATTCCTTATAAAAAAGCGGGCACTAAAGTGCCCGCTTCTACTAAGCCCACAGGATTAAGATCTAGTCCTGGTAAGCACGTTCTCCGTGTTCAACAATATCCAGACCTTCACGTTCAGTTTCTTCACTGACACGTAGACCCATTACCATCTCGATTACTTTGAACAAGATAAAGCTGATTACACCAGACCAGACTAACGTCGTGCCAACAGCAATCGCTTGCTTAACTACTTGAGCACTCATGGTGATACCATCATCATAACCTACCCCACCTAAGCTACTAGCCATCAGAACACCTGTAGCTAATGCACCGAGAATACCACTGAGACAATGAACACCAAATACGTCTAGTGTATCGTCGTAGCCTAGGGCATTCTTCAAGCCAGACACAGCCCACAGACTTAGGAAGCTAGCTGCAAAGCCTAAGACGATGGAGCCCATAGGACTGATGAAACCACAAGCTGGTGTGATGGCAACCAATCCAGCAACTGCGCCTGAAGCAGCCCCCAGCATGCTTGGCTTACCTTTCAACAGCCATTCAGCAAACATCCAGCCGATAACAGCAGCGGAGGTAGCTAACTGAGTATTAATAAGCACTAAACCAGCAGTACCATCAACAGCTAGTTCACTCCCGACATTAAAGCCAAACCAGCCTACCCACAGTAGGGCGGCACCGATCATGGTCATAGTCAGATTATGTGGTGGCATTGCTTCCTTGCGATAGCCTGTACGTTTACCTACAACTAAGGCACCAACCAGTGCGGCGATACCCGCGTTGATGTGTACGACCGTACCACCAGCGAAATCTTTGGCACCCAATTCACCTAACCAGCCGCCACCCCATACCATATGTGCGATTGGCGCATAAACCAGTATCAGCCAAAGAGACACAAATACAAGTATTGATGAGAACTTCATACGTTCTGCAAAACCACCAATAATCAATGCAGGCGTAATGGCTGCAAACGTCATTTGGAAGGTCATGAACACATATTCAGGTATTTCACCAATGATTGAATCCGAAGTAATGCCTGCTAAGAATGCTTTACTCAATCCACCAAAGTATGCATTACCATCTGTGAAAGCGATGCTGTAGCCGAATAAAGCCCACAGCACGGATAACAAGGAGAAGGTGACAAACACTTGCATAAGAATTGACAGCATGTTTTTGGAACGCACCATACCACCATAAAAAAGTGCAAGACCAGGAATAGTCATCAGAATAACCAGAACGGTTGCCGTAATCATCCAAGCCGTGCTGCCAGTATCGATTGTCGCAGCTGCATCCGCATAGGCTAGGCGACTGAATGCCGTTGTGCTGATAAAGGCGAACATGATCATAATTTTCATAAAGAACTTCATGTGATTTACTCCTTAAAGGGCATCAGGGCCGGTTTCGCCTGTGCGAATCCGAACTACTTGCTCTAATGGATAAACGAAGATTTTACCGTCACCGATTTTTCCAGTGTTTGCACCCTTAGTAATTGCTTCGATAACTTGATCAACCAAGTCGTCATCAATCGCAATATCTAGTTTGAGTTTGGGTAAAAAATCAACCACATATTCTGCACCACGATATAGCTCGGTATGTCCTTTTTGACGGCCGAAGCCTTTAACCTCAGAAACAGTTAAACCTTGAATACCAATTTCGGACAACGATTCACGGACATCATCAAGCTTGAAAGGCTTGATTATCGCTACTACTTGTTTCATAAAATATTCCTTGACAATAAATGGTCGCTTAAATCGAACATAAACGACCAAGAAAGTATTATATTGATTTAGAGATGGTGAAGATTACAGCGCTGTCAGCTGCATTTTTGCCGAAAATGTCTGCTGCATTGTCGTTAGTATCTGTGTAGGTTACATCTAAACCAAAACCAGCAAGCTCAGTTGAAGCGCCAACATGATAGTTCGTGTAATCACTGTCATCATCATAATCGTAATAACCAACACCCGCCGCTAAGCTAAACATGCCGATGTCATGAGTCGCATCTAATGAATAATAAACTGAGCCTTCATAGGCGTCATCGTCTGCCCAAGCTGTATATGCCGCTCCTGCTGTTAGGAAGCTGTAGCTTAAAGAACCGTAGGTTTCTACAAAGTCTAATGTACTTTCATCCGGATAGTTATAGTACAAGGCACCAATGTCATAAGAAACACCTGACTCGCCAAAATCGCCACCAAATCCAGCGTAATAATCAATTTCCAGAGATACATCTGAAGCAGGTCCAAAATCCACGTTTGATGCCCATACGCCAGCATATGCACCACTTGAATGATTGACATCGAAGCTTCCAGAAATAGCAGGCTCACTATCAGTTTGAGTTATGCCACGAAATACATACTCAGATGATAGCGCTACACTTGCACTTGTCGACCAAGCGCCATCAGCACTATCCCATGCCATTACTGATGAAGTTGCAAATATAGTACTTGCTGCTAAATATAAAGTTGATATTTTTTTCAGATTCATTGTGAATTCCCCGTGATTATTAATGAAATAATTAATGCGTATGAATATGTATTGTTGTTCTCTGACAACATTATGTATTCAGACTACAACAGATTTAGCATGATGTGTGCCAAAAAAATATATACATTATATTCATATGGTTACGTCATCATTACTTTTTATTACTTAAAAAGCGGGCACATTTTAGTGCGAGTTAACGATAGTGCGCTCTGTCTTGGTGCAGATAATGAAGTTATTGATTTCGAGCAAGGCTTGTTATCATAGTCAGCTAATTTATACAGGTGAAATAACGATGGTATATCCAACAATCGATCCAGTGGCTTTATCTTTAGGTCCGTTACAAGTTCATTGGTATGGCTTAATGTACCTATTCGGTTTTGTAGGTGCATGGTGGTTAGGTCGGTTGCGTGCTGAGCGTTATGGATGGACTGCCGAGCAGGTTGAGGACTTATTATTCTATGGCGCAATTGGGGTTATTCTTGGAGGTCGCTTAGGTTCCGTGATCTTTTATGATTTGCCGAATACGCTGGCACATCCACTGAATGTATTAAAAATTTGGCAAGGTGGTATGTCATTTCATGGAGGTTTATTAGGTGTATTAGCCGCATTTTGGTTGTTTGCCAGAAAAACCGGAAAGTCCTTCTTCACTATTAGTGATTTCATCGCGCCGATGGTGCCCATAGGTTTGTTTTTTGGACGAATTGGTAACTTTATAAATGGTGAATTATGGGGCAAGGTCAGCGATGTACCTTGGGCTATGGTTTTTCCACATGGCGGTCCATTACCGCGCCATCCCTCACAGCTGTATGAGGCTGGATTAGAAGGATTAGTATTATTTGTTATTTTATGGATCTACTCTGCCAAGCCTAAACCTGCATCAGCTGTATCGGGCTTATTCCTACTCGGCTACGGGGTATTTCGATCGCTGGTTGAGCTTGTGCGTATTCCCGATCAGCAATATGGTTATTTTGCTTTTAATTGGTTAACTATGGGACAAATTTTGTCATTACCGATGATTTTACTCGGTGGTCTTATTCTAATTCGTGCTTATCGTAAATAGACAGTTAGATAAGGATGACTGCCCAAACTGCGATGGCGATGGCGATGCACAATAAGACGGCCAAAGAGCCATAATCTTTAGCGCGGCCAGATAACGCATGATGTTCTGTGCCAACTCGATCGACAACACATTCGATTGCGGAGTTTAAGATCTCAACAATCAGAATCACGACTAAACTGATGATCATGGCTAGTTGTTCATAAGCGGTTACATCAAGGAAAAAACTTAATCCACCGAGTACAATCACCGCAAGGAATTCTTGTTGAAAAGCAGATTCGTTGGTAATTGCAGATTTAAAACCCTGCCAAGAATATAGTGTCGCGTAACAAATCCGTTTTATACCGGTGTTTTTTTCCATAATAAATTTCTTGTAGAAGTGAGATTGGCCGCGACTATAACATGGATCGTTCTAAGGTAAAATCTTGTAATGTCAGACAGTTATAGCAGGCATAAATAAATAAAGTTCAAGATTATTTTGACTCATAATTATTGCACGCATGTTAAAATGACCGATCATTAATTTTAAAGTTGTTTGGTGAGTTATGAGTTATCAAGATCATTATGATGTGATTGTTGTCGGCGGTGGTCATGCTGGTACTGAGGCCGCATTAGCTTCGGCAAGACAGGGCGTGAAAACACTATTGCTGACGCAAAATATTGAGACATTAGGCCAGATGAGCTGTAACCCTGCTATTGGCGGTATTGGCAAGGGTCATCTAGTTAAAGAGATCGATGCGCTTGGCGGCATAATGGCACAAGCTGCTGACAAAGGTGGTATTCAGTTTCGAATTTTGAATGCCAGTAAAGGTCCAGCGGTTAGAGCGACGCGTGCCCAAGCGGATCGGGTTCGTTATAAAGCCGCTGTTCGCAACTATCTTGAAAATCAACCAAACCTATATTTATTTCAACAAACTGTTGATGATCTTGTCGTTGAAAATGATCGCGTTGTTGGCGTGGTGACACAAGTTGGTTTACGTTTTTCAGCCAAAGCAGTGATACTGACCGTGGGTACATTCTTGGGCGGTTTAATTCATATTGGAATGCAAAATCATCAAGGTGGACGCGCGGGTGATCCCGCTTCTATGGCTTTATCGCAAAGGCTTCGAGCTTTGCCGTTTAGAGTCGATCGCTTAAAAACAGGTACGCCACCTCGTATTGCGACCAATAGCATTGATTATTCTCAATTAGCCGAGCAACCAGGTGATACACCGACGCCAGTATTTTCATTTTTAGGTAAACGTTCCGATCACCCTGAACAGATTTCATGCCACATTACGCATACTAATGAAGCGACACATGACGTTATTCGCAATAATTTAGATCGTTCGCCAATGTACAGTGGTGAGATTGAAGGTATTGGTCCACGTTATTGCCCGTCGATAGAAGACAAAGTAGTTCGGTTTGCAGATCGCACCTCTCATCAAATATTTCTCGAACCAGAAGGTTTGAATTGTGGTGAAGTCTATCCAAACGGTATCTCGACTAGCTTGCCATTTGATGTGCAATACAAAATTGTACAATCGATGAAAGGTCTAGAAAACGCCCACATTACGCGACCTGGTTATGCAATTGAATATGATTATTTTGACCCACGTGATTTACAACCGTGGTTAGAAACTAAGCACATGGCAGGTTTGTTTTTTGCGGGACAAATTAACGGCACCACAGGTTATGAAGAAGCCGCTGCACAAGGTTTGATTGCAGGTATTAATGCTGGCTTACAAGTACGGGGTATAGAGGCCTGGTTCCCACGACGTGACGAAGCTTATATTGGCGTTATGATTGATGATTTAATCACCTTAGGCACCCGCGAACCTTACCGTATGTTTACTAGCCGTGCGGAATATCGTTTATTATTACGTGAAGACAATGCCGACATCAGATTGACGCCTAAAGGTCGCGAATTAGGTTTGGTAAATGATGAACGTTGGGCGATATTTTCTGCAAAACAAGAAGCAGTGGCCAAAGAAACCCAACGATTAACAGCGTATAAATTTACCCCAGAAAATGTTGATCAAAATGTGGCAGAACAGATTTTAGGCGAGCCATTAAATAAAGTGAACACGGCAATAGAATTATTACGTCGACCGAAAGTAGACTATGCGGCGTTGTTGTTATTGATGGGTGAACAAACGGTGTTGGATGACGATGTTTCTGAACAAGTGGTTATTCATACAAAATATGCAGGATATATCACTCGGCAGCAAACTGAAATTGATCGTTTGAAACGTAATGAAACGACAGCGCTACCCGATGATATTGATTATGCAATAGTGCGTGGTTTATCAAACGAAGTACGTGAAAAGCTCGCAAATGCACGACCTAATAGTCTTGGTCAAGCTGCCCGTATTTCCGGGGTAACGCCAGCCGCCGTATCATTATTGTTGGTACACCTGAAACGTGGTGAGCAGAGTAAGGTTGTAAATGGATGACCAATGAAGTTCAACTAAAGCACCTACTGCTGCAAGGCTGTGAGTTTTTACAACTGGATCTGTCCGAGCTACAACTAAATCAATTACTGACCTACGTTCAACTGTTAGTTAAGTGGAATAAAGTCTACAACTTGACCTCTGTGCGTGACCCCCAAGAAATGATCAGTCGCCATATTCTAGATAGTCTGGCTGTTTTGGCCTATTTGTCGGGTAATACCTTGTTGGATATCGGTACCGGCGCAGGCTTACCTGGCATTCCGGTTGCCATAGCCAAACCCGATATGGCTGTAACTTTGTTAGATAGTAATTCAAAAAAAACACGGTTTTTACAGCAAGTAAAATCTGAGCTTGCGTTAACTAATATATCGGTAGTGCATGCCCGCGTTGAGCAAGCTAATTTGCCTAAGTTTACTACTGTTATCGCACGTGCTTTCTCGACGATTGATGTCATTATTGATTTAGCTGGCAGACACTGCGATGATGCTGGCAGTCTAGTACTGATGAAGGGCGTTTATCCACAACAAGAATTGGCGGCGAACATTGAAGGCTTTAGCGTGCAAGATGTCGTATCACTGGATGTGCCTAATTGCGAAGGTAAAAGACACTTGGTACGTTTGATTAAGAATTAAAGGCAGAGTGAATGGGAAATATTTACGCGGTTACCAATCAAAAAGGTGGGGTAGGGAAAACGACCACCACAGTCAATTTAGCTGCTGCCTTGGCTGATGCAGGTAAAAAAGTATTATTAATTGACTTAGATCCACAAGGTAATGCCTCTACGGGCTGTGGTGTCGACAAAAATACCATAGATAAAAGTAGTTATGACGTCATTATGACCACTGCTAAAGCAGCCGATGCCATAGTTCGACCTGATGACTTAAGCTTTGACGTTATGCCAACAAATGCCGATCTTACCGCCGCCGAAGTGCAATTATTAGATGTTAAATTACGTGAACATCGTTTACGTTTAGCTTTGGAATCAACTCGTGAAAAATATGATTTCATTTTGATTGATTGTCCGCCATCTCTGAGCATGCTGACAGTGAATGCTTTGGTGGCATCAAAAGGTGTGGTAATTCCTATCCAATGTGAATATTACGCTTTAGAGGGTTTATCCTCCCTATTAAAAACTATCGAACGCGTAAAACAACGTGCCAATCCAGCATTAGAAGTCACGGGTCTAATTCGAACCATGTTTGATGCTCGTAATAATTTGGCAGGTCAGGTTTCACGGCAACTCATTACACATTTTAACAAAAAAGTATTCCATTCCATTATACCAAGAAACGTCCGTTTGGCTGAAGCACCTAGTCACGGAATTCCGGTTATTAGCTACGATAGAAGTTCACGTGGTTCGATTGCCTACATGGCAATGGCAAGTGAATTTATGCGACGTGAAAGCTCCAAAACTCCTAAAAAAGTGGATATTTAGATGGCAATTAAAAAAAGAGGATTGGGCCGCGGATTAGATGCCTTACTGTCTGATGTTCAACATGACAATGAGAGTTTAGACGATAGTCTTCAGTACTTTCCTCTTGATATGATTCAGCCGGGGAAATATCAACCACGTATCGATATGTCGGAAGAATCGTTGAATGAACTGGCAGACTCCATTAGAGCACAAGGTTTAGTACAACCAATTGTAGTTCGCCCGATTAATGGCGGGCGCTATGAAATTATTGCCGGTGAGCGACGATGGCGTGCGTCTAAAATTGCAGGATTAGATCTTATTCCTGCATTGGTGCGTGACGTGTCAGATCGAAGTGCAATTGCGATGGCATTAATTGAAAACATTCAACGAGAAAACTTAAACCCTATGGAAGAAGCCAACGCCTTACACAGGCTACGGGAAGAGTTTACGATGACCCATCAAGAAGCGGCAGAAGCGGTAGGTCGTTCGCGAGCGTCAGTATCCAACTTATTACGATTAAGAAATCTAAATGATGATGTAAAAAGATTGGTAGAAAATTGTGATCTGGAGATGGGACATGCCCGTGCATTGTTGGCGCTGGAAGGCGATAGTCAGTCTGATAACGCAAGACACATCGTTGAAAAAGGATTGTCGGTACGCGAAACAGAACAATTAATTAGACAGTTATTAAAGCCTGCCAAAGAAATGCTCCATAAATCGTCAGAGCAGCAACAAGAAATAAATTATATTGAGCGTCTCATTAGTGAAAAATTCGGTGATAATTTCGCAATAAAACATACAGTGAGCGGTAAGGGAAAATTGGTCATTGATTATGCTGATATCACCGAATTAAAGAAAATTATCAAGCGTATAAGATGAAGGTACCATGATCTTAATGAATTATTATTCAATTAATAATTTCGATATTAATTGATCGGCCGGCGCAGATAAATTCGGCATTAATTTTTGTACTTTTTTGTCTTCTATACTGCACTTTAGCAATATTGTATTTTAACCCTTAGCTTTGCTTTTAAGTCCATTATTATAGTTTTTGGTTTACAAATGTTATTGGCATGGCTGTTGTCAAATAATAAATGTGCTCTATCCGGTTAACATACAAAATAATTTATCCAAATGTAATTAGAAGCTTGTACAAAAAACTGCGTCAAATTGAATGTTTATATGCCTATACAATAATTCATATACAAACTTTCGTACGTGCTAATACGTGTAATTACGTGTTGTTACGTTTACTAAAGAAAAAGAACCTATAACTTCATTGACCTAGTAGCTGACTGATCGCTATACTTACGCGATTTGCTTAGTGCAAAGTAGAACGCCGGTTATTGGTATGGACAGAAGAATTAAAGTTCGGCCGATTAATCATCTGATAAAGATGCAGATCGTAATGCTGGCGATAACAGTTTTGATTGCCCTTTGGTGGCAAGGAATCAATGCTTCAATAGCTTGTTTATATGGTGGTGGCATAGCTATTGCCAATACCTTGTTACAAAGGTGGCATCTGATTGGCTCGGCAACACAAGCTAAATCAGATGCTGGTATGAATTTACGCAAAGCGTATCGTTGTGTCTTAGAAAGATGGGTGTTAACTATCTTAATGTTTGCAGTTGGGTTTGCTGTTTTGAAATTATTAGCAGCACCGTTAATGACTGGATTTATTGTGGCGCAACTTGCTTTGTTGTTTGGAAATTTTAATCGGGCTTAAAACAAATATGGCAAGTGATACGATGACATCTTCAGAATATATACGTCACCATTTACAAAATCTGACGTTCGGACAACATCATGATGGTTCTTGGGGTTTGGCTCATGATGCTGCAGAAGCCGCAGATATGGGCTTTTGGTCTATTAATGTCGATACGATGGGTATGTCTATCCTTTTAGGCGTAGTGATGATGTGGTTCTTCCGTGGCGTAGCGAAGAAAGCGCATGCTGGCGTGCCAACAGGCGCTCAAAACTTTGCTGAATGGATAATCGACTTTATTAATGACAGTGTTCGAGGTTCATTTTCAGGTAAAAATGACATGATTGCTCCGTTAGCATTCACCATTTTTATCTGGGTCTTCTTAATGAATTTAATGGACCTTCTACCTATTGATTTTGTGCCGGAAGTGGCTAAGTTCACTGGTGCAACTGTATTTGGCATGGATCCGCATAGTGTGTTTTTCAAAGTTGTACCTTCAACAGACCCTAATGCAACCTTTGGTATGGCTTTCGGTGTATTTGCTCTCGTTATCTTCTATAGCATAAAAATGAAGGGTTTCGGTGGCTTTATCGGCGAATTAACGTTGCAGCCTTTCGGTAAATGGGGCATGCCATTCAATATATTCCTAGAAGGTATCGGTCTTATCGCTAAACCAATCTCGTTATCATTGCGACTCTTTGGGAATATGTACGCTGGCGAAATGATTTTTATCTTGATCGCGATTATGTATGGCGCAGGATTAGTACTAGGTTCTTTTGGTGGTCTGTTACAAGTTGGGTGGGCAATTTTCCATATTCTAATCATTACACTTCAAGCGTTTATTTTCATGACGCTGACAATTGTTTATTTGGATATGGCTCACCAGGAACATCACTAGTTTCACGTTATTTTTAATTTTATTTTTGATTTGTCTTTTTAAGTTAGGGGAAAGAAATGGAACAAGCTTTATTATATATTGCAGGTGCTTTAATGATGGGTTTAGGTGCTTTAGGAGCAGCTGTCGGCATTGGTATCTTGGGTGGACGTTTTCTTGAAGGTGCAGCACGCCAACCTGAACTAATTCCAATGTTACGTACACAATTCTTCATCGTTATGGGTCTAGTTGATGCGGTACCTATGATTGCTGTAGGTTTGGCAATGTACATTCTGTTTGCGGTTGCATAATAAAAGTTCGTTGCTAGCAACAGACTTTTTTGCAATACAACACGAGGTACGAACATGAATCTTAATGCAACAATAATCGGGCAAATGATAGCGTTCGCGCTGTTTGTTGGTTTTTGCATGAAGTATGTATGGCCGCCAATCATGGCTGCGCTAGACGAACGCAAAAAGAAAATTGCTGATGGTTTAGCTGCTGCAGAACGCGGTAAACATGAGCAAGAGTTAGCCGAAAAACGCGCACAACAAGTTATTCACGAAGCTAAAGAACAAGCAAATGAAATTATTACCCAAGCACAACGTCGTGGTAATGAGATCGTTGACGAATCTAAAGATAATGCACGGATTGAAGGTGAGCGAATTTTAAATTCTGCACAAGCAGAAATTAAACAAGAAGCTAACCGTGCAAGAGATGAGTTGCGGACGCAAGTAGGTAGCGTTGCTATCGCTGGCGCTGCTAAAATTCTTAGCCGTGAAATTGATGACAAGGCACATACCGATTTGTTAGAAGAATTGGTTAGCCGGATCTAGAGGAAGAAAGGATGGCTGAAGCAATTACCATCGCTCGTCCCTATGCAAGTGCAGTATTTGCAATTGCAAAAGAAAAAGACGAGTTGAAGGGCTGGTCTGACTTACTGGCGCTATTAGCGCAATGTGTAGCAGATCCAAAAATGCAATCCATAATTACTAGCCCAGCAGTAAGTGATGAGCAGGTAGTTACGCTGCTAGCGGATATTTCTGGTGAGTTAATGAGCGTTGATGCTCGTAACTTTCTAGCATTATTAGCTGAGAATAACCGACTACAATTGTTGGCTTACATCGCAGTAATTTTTGAAGAATTACGTGCAGAAGCTGAACAAACTATGACCGCCGATGTTACAACCGCAAGGGCGTTAACATCAGAACAAGAAAGCAATATCGCTGCTGCGTTAAAAAAACGTACTGGCAGAGATGTGACATTAATTACAACAATTGATGATAGCTTATTGGGTGGTGCGATTATTCGTGCAGGTGATCTGATCATTGATGGATCTGCCTTGGGTAAATTGAACAGACTGGCCAACGCTATACTATAGCGGCCCGTTAATGAGGAAACAGAGATGCAACTGAATTCAGCAGAAATCAGTGACCTAATCAAAAAGCGAATTGAAAGCTTTGATGGGGCAACTGAAGCACGCACAGAAGGTACTGTTGTTGGTGTAACCGATGGTATCGTACGTGTTCACGGCTTAGCCGATGTTATGGCAGGGGAAATGTTAGAATTCCCAGGCAATACATTTGGTATGGCATTAAACTTAGAACGCGACTCTGTCGGTGCGGTGGTATTAGGTCCTTACCAACACATCACAGAAGGTGATAGCGTTAAATGTACTGGCCGTATTTTAGAAGTACCCGTTGGTGAAGCTTTATTGGGTCGCGTTGTTGACTCTTTAGGTAATCCAATCGATGGTAAAGGCGATATTTTAGCTGAAAGCACAGCACCAATTGAAAAAGTAGCGCCCGGCGTTATTTCTCGTCAATCGGTTGATCAGCCATTACAAACAGGTTTGAAATCTGTTGATGCCATGATTCCAATTGGTCGTGGTCAGCGTGAGTTAATCATCGGTGACCGTCAAACTGGTAAAACTGCTATTGCAATTGATGCGATTATCAACCAAAAAGGTACAGGCGTTAAATGTATCTATGTTGCTATCGGTCAAAAAGCATCTTCTATCGCGAACGTGGTTCGTAAATTAGAAGAGCACGGCGCACTAGAATACACAACGATCGTTGCTGCGGCAGCGTCTGATTCAGCTGCATTACAATTTATTGCACCCTATGCTGGTTGTTCAATGGGTGAGTACTACCGCGATAAAGGTGAAGATGCCTTAATCGTATATGATGACTTAACGAAACAAGCTTGGGCATATCGCCAGGTATCATTGTTGTTACGTCGTCCTCCAGGTCGTGAAGCTTATCCTGGTGACGTTTTTTATATTCACTCTCGTTTATTAGAGCGTGCATCACGTGTCAACGCTGAATATGTAGAAAAAATCACCAATGGTGCGGTCAAAGGTAAAACAGGTTCATTAACTGCATTACCAATCATCGAAACTCAAGCCGGTGACGTATCTGCATTTGTACCGACTAACGTAATTTCGATTACTGACGGTCAGATCTTCTTAGAAACGGATTTATTTAACTCTGGTATTCGTCCTGCGATTAATGCTGGTTTATCTGTATCTCGTGTTGGTGGTGCAGCTCAAACTAAGATCATTAAGAAATTGGGTGGTAGTACGCGTCTTGATTTGGCTCAGTACCGTGAATTAGCAGCGTTTGCTCAATTCGCATCTGATCTTGATGAGGCTACACGTAACCAAATTCAACGTGGTCAGCGCGTTACTGAATTGATGAAACAAGGCCAATATCAGCCTTTATCAATTGCAGAAATGGCAGTGTCATTACATGCAGCTAATGAAGGTTTTATAGATGATGTAGAGGTCGCGAAAGTAGGTTCTTTCGAAGCAGCTTTATTATCAAACATGAAATCTAATCATGCTGATTTAATGGCTAAAATAAATGAAACCGGTGGCTTTGATAAAGATATCGCTAGTGCAATGACGGCAGCGATTGAAAGTTTCAAAACTACAGGTAGTTGGTAATCGGAGCATAAGCCATGGCTAGCGGCAAAGAGATACGGACTCAGATAGCAAGCATCAAAAACACGCAAAAAATTACGCGTGCAATGGAGATGGTTGCTGCGAGTAAAATGCGTAAGGCTCAAGAACGTATGGCAGCGACGCGTCCCTATGCAGATAAGATCCACAATGTAATTCAACATTTGGCTTTTGCTCATCCTGAATACAAACACGTGTATTTACAAGATAGAGCTGAAACTAAACGCGTTGGTTACATTATTATTTCATCTGATCGTGGACTGTGTGGTGGTTTGAATAATAATTTGTTCAAAACGGCGCTGAAGGAAATTAAAACAAAGATTGATAAAAATCTAGAAGTTGATGTCTGCACTATCGGCAAAAAAGCTACTAGCTATTTTGGTCGATTGCCGGTAAATCTAACGGGACAAGCCGTTCAGTTAGGTGATGCACCACGTCCACATGAGTTAATTGGTGCTGTAAAAGTAATGCTTGATGCATATGAAGATGGCCACATTGATAGTTTATATCTTGTTTTTAATGAGTTCGTGAATACCATGACACAAAAAAACAAGGTTATGCAATTGTTGCCAGCTACACCTGATAAACCAAGTGCAGAAATGTCGCATCACTGGGATTACATTTATGAGCCCGATGCAAAAGATGTATTAGATCAACTTTTAGTCAGATACATTGAGTCTTTGGTTTACCAAGGTGTCGTTGAAAACATCGCTTGTGAACAAGCCTCTCGTATGGTCGCAATGAAAAGTGCGTCTGATAATGCGGGTGACCTTATTGATGACTTGCAACTTGTTTATAACAAGGCGCGCCAAGCGTCTATTACGCAAGAAATATCTGAGATTGTTGCTGGTGCCGCTGCGGTATAAAGCAAATAACATGGGCTTAATAGCCCAAACGTATTGAAAGAGGAAGCAAGATGAGCTCTGGAAAGATTGTACAAATAATCGGTGCGGTTGTGGATGTGGAATTTCCACGCGACAGCCTACCAAAAATATACGATGCTCTAATCGTTGAAGAAAGTGGCTTAACGCTTGAAGTGCAACAACAACTAGGTGATGGTGTTGTTCGTACGATTGCAATGGGTGTAACGGATGGTCTAAAACGTGACTCAGCTGTTTCAAACACTGGCGATTCAATTCAAGTCCCTGTCGGCCAAAAAACACTAGGTCGTATCATGGACGTTTTAGGCAACCCTATCGACGAGAAGGGTCCTATCGGTGAAGAGTTTAAGATGTCTATCCACCGAAAAGCACCAAGCTTTGATGAGTTAGCTGCCAGTAACGAATTACTTGAATCAGGTATCAAAGTAATCGATTTAATCTGCCCATTTGCGAAGGGTGGTAAAGTTGGCTTGTTTGGTGGTGCTGGTGTAGGTAAAACAGTTAACATGATGGAGCTTATTCGTAACATCGCTACTGAGCATGATGGTTTCTCAGTATTTGCGGGTGTGGGTGAGCGTACTCGTGAAGGTAATGACTTCTATCACGAAATGACAGATTCAAATGTAATAGATAAAGTATCATTGGTCTACGGTCAAATGAATGAGCCACCAGGTAACCGTTTACGTGTTGCTTTGACTGGTTTGACTATGGCTGAGAACTTCCGAGATGAAGGTCGTGACGTATTGTTCTTCGTAGACAATATTTATCGTTACACATTGGCCGGTACTGAAGTATCTGCATTATTAGGCCGTATGCCATCAGCGGTAGGTTACCAACCGACATTAGCTGAAGAAATGGGTGTTTTACAAGAACGAATTACATCAACTAAGATTGGTTCTATCACTTCAATTCAAGCTGTATACGTACCTGCGGATGACTTGACCGATCCATCTCCTGCTACCACCTTTGCCCACTTAGATGCGACTGTAGTATTGTCACGTTCAATTGCTGAATTAGGTATTTATCCAGCGATTGATCCGCTTGATTCAACAAGCCGTCAGCTAGATCCTTTAGTTGTTGGTAACGAGCATTATGATATTGCTCGTGGTGTTCAAGGTACATTACAACGTTATAAAGAACTGAAAGATATCATTGCGATCTTGGGTATGGATGAATTATCTGAAGAAGATAAATTGACCGTATCACGCGCTCGTAAGATTCAACGTTTCTTGTCACAGCCTTTCTTCGTAGCTGAAGTATTTACTGGTAGCCCAGGTAAATACGTTTCACTTAAAGATACACTTGTAGGTTTTAAAGGTATCTTAAACGGTGATTATGATGCACTACCAGAACAAGCGTTCTATATGGTTGGTGGTATCGAAGAAGCTGTTGAAAAAGCGAAAAAACTATAACCTTTTAGGAGGTGCTTAACAATGGCAATGACAATTCACGTCGATATCGTAAGCGCTGACACCGCGATTTATTCAGGTCTAGTAGAAGCTGTTTTTGCTTCTGCAATCATGGGAGAGGTTGGTATTTACCCGCGTCATACACCTATGTTGACTCGTCTAAAGCCGGGTGAAGTCCGTATCTTGGTTAATGGTGTAGAAGAACAGTTCTATGTGTCCGGTGGTATTCTTGAAGTACAACCAAGTGTAGTTACCATTTTAGCTGATACTGCTGTACGTGCTCATGATATTGATGAAGCTGCAGCGCTAGAAGCTAAAGCTGAAGCAGAACGTTCATTAAAAGATCGTGGTGCGAAGATGGATTATGCGCAAGCACAAGCTCAATTAGATGAAGCAATGGCTCAATTACGTAGTATTGAACGCATGAGAAAAGGCAAGGGTCATTAAAAAGATCTGAAGCTAGAAAAAAAGGCTGTCTTATGACAGCCTTTTTTTTGCTTGAAATTGATAGAATACTAACCCAAACAATATTAACGGAAACATATCATGTCATTAAGTATTGTCATCTTAGCCGCTGGCAAAGGCACAAGAATGAAGTCTGCCATCACTAAAGTAATGCATAAACTGGCCGGTAAATCACTTATCGAACACGTTATTGATACTGCCCTAAGATTGAATCCAAGCAATCTTACGGTTGTGACAGGCGATGGTGCACAACAAGTTAGACTATTAATAGAAACGAAAAAAGTTGTTGAAGTAGTTCAACATGAACAATTGGGTACAGGCCACGCCGTAATGCAAGCGACAGGCCAATTTGCTAATACTGAACAAGTGCTCGTGCTTTATGGCGATGTGCCACTAACCCAACTACCGACCTTGCAGCAGTTAATTGATTGTGGTGATAGTGAGAGCTTGAGAATTTTGACAACTGAGCTTGTTGAACCAACAGGCTATGGTCGAATCGTAAGAAATGAAATAGGCGATGTGATCTGTATTACCGAACAAAAAGATGCTGATGCTAAAACATTAATGATTAAAGAGGTTAATAGCGGCATTATGGTTTTACCTGCTCGATGGTTAGCGGAATCCCTAAAAAAACTGACCAATAATAATGCACAAGGCGAATTTTATTTAACAGATATAGTGTCGCTTGCCGTAGCTGATGGTATCAAAATCAATACGGTATGCTGTCAGGATAACGCAGAAGTCGCAGGCGTCAATACCCGCCAACAACTCGCTGAATTAGAACGCCATTTTCAGCTAATACAAGCCAATGTTCTCATGACTAATGGCGTCACACTTGCTGACCCTTCACGTATCGATATCCGTGGACAACTGATTACCGGAACAGACGTTACAATTGATCTGAATGTTATTTTTGAGGGTAAAGTTACTTTAGCAAATAATGTTGAGATTGGTGCTAATTGTATTATTAAAGATGCAACGATTGGTGAAGGCACCATTATTTTAGCAAATAGTATGATTGACTCGAGTACCATCGGTGCCAACGTTAATGTTGGCCCATTTGCACGTTTAAGACCCGGAACAGTCCTTTCTGATAAAACCAAGATTGGTAACTTTGTCGAAACTAAGAATTCCAATATTGGCAAAGGCTCAAAAGTAAACCATCTTAGTTATATTGGTGATACTGATATGGGTGTAGATGTTAATATTGGTGCGGGCACCATTACCTGTAACTATGATGGGGCAAATAAGCATCGCACGGTTATTGGTGATCGGGTGTTTGTTGGTTCAGATACACAGCTTGTAGCACCAGTAACAGTCGAAGACGGCGCGACAATTGGTGCTGGATCTACTATTCGTAAAACAGTACCTGCAGATGCCTTGACGTTGACTATGTCAGAGCAAAGGACCATTAATGGGTGGCAGAGGCCGGTTAAAAAGAAATAATAAGTCCATGTCTTTAGTAATTAGTATGTTGACTCTTTTCATAATTTACATATTAAACATATATTCACTTTTATAGCGTGGCCAAATCGAACCCAAAAAGTCAATTCCATACTTCTCTAGCAATAGCGCCGACGAAAAAGTAAAAAATAGACAGAGTATTCAGTCACTACAAGTCGATAGGCAGAATTAAATATATTTCTGACTGTTCTAAAAAGTGACGGTCAACGTAATATCAAAAACATCGCCTGGCCATTACGGGTAATGTTGAATAATAGTTGTTTACCATCACTGTAAGCATAAGGTTTAAATTCCTCTAAACTAGCAACAATGTTTTTATCAACAGAAGTAATAATATCGTTGGCACGCAACCCCGCAATAGCCGCAGCACTGCCACGTTTAACTGAGTAAATCATTACGCCCTTAAGTTTGCCAAAGTAAGGCGAACCTTGTTCAATATCACCAAAGGTAGCACCCGCCAATTTAGGGTGAACGTCACCATGTTGTGCTTGTTTTGGCGTTTCTTTAACAGTGGCTTTTAGTGCTTTATTTTTACCATCACGTAATATCTCGATTTCGATGGTTTGTCCAACCATAAGCAAGCCGATTGAATTGCGTAAGCTATCTGCATTCATTAGTCTATTGCCATCAACTGCGGTGACAATATCGCCGATTTTTAAACCTGCTTCAGCGGCGGCCGAGTCTGCAGCAATATTAGTCACCACGGCACCATATTCAGATTTGATATTAAATGCTTGGGCTAGTTGTGGCGTGATATCTTGCATTTGCACACCAAGGTGGGCACGTTTTACTTCACCATACTTTATCAGTTGATCAGTAACCTGTTTAACCATGTTACTTGGGATGGCAAAGCCTATACCGATATTGCCAGCCTCTTGGCCAGGTGAAAAAATAGCAGTGTTAATTCCGACTAATTCCCCACGAAGATTTACTAAAGCACCACCAGAGTTACCTGGATTAATGGAGGCATCGGTTTGAATAAAGTTTTCATAACCTTCGATTCCAAGTCCACTTCGTCCTAAAGCGCTTACGATTCCTGAAGTGACCGTTTGACCTAAACCAAAGGGATTACCAATAGCGACGACAAAGTCACCCACACGTAACTTATCTGAATTTGCGAGTGGTAAGGCAGTCAGTTGTTCGGCCGGAATTTGAATCAAAGCAACATCGGTAGCGGGATCGCTGCCGACTAATTTTGCTTGAAAACTGCGACCATCATTCAGCGATACGGTGATTTGATCCGCTTTGTGAATAACGTGATTATTGGTTAATACTAGGCCTTTTCTAGCATCAAAAATAACACCCGAACCCAGACTTTGCATCGTACGCTGACGGGGTTGTTGGTCTGGAATATTAAAAAATCGACGAAAATAAGGATCATTGAGTAAGGGGTTATCTTGAATACGCACTAGACTTTGCGATGCAATATTAACGACTGCTGGCTTAGATTGATCGAGCATAGGCGCAAGTGAAGGCATCTCACCAGTGCTACCAAACCACGAAAAAGGTAGACCAGCAAAGGCTACTTGAGCGAGTAAACTAAGCCCTGCCAACCAAACGAGAGTAGATTTCACTCTTGTCATAAAGACTCCTTACATTGTTTGTTCTAATTCTTCGCGAGGATTAAAGCTGAGTTCTTCTGCCATTTGTTGATAGAGTTTTGTCGCTTTATCGCTATCAGCCAAGGGTGTCATAATTTGTAAATTCAAAATTTGATCACCTGCTTCTTTGCCTGGTAATCCACGGCCTTTTAAACGCATCTTTTGGCCGCTTTTAGCACCCGATGGAATGGTGAGCGTAATTTTTCCCGCCAAGGTAGGCACGGTAACTTTGGCGCCTAATGCCGCTTCCCAAGGTGCAATTGGAAGATCAAGCAAAACATTACTACCATCTAAACGATAATAAGCATGTGTTGCAATATTGATTTCTAATAATAAATCACCTGCACTGCTGCCCATGCCCGCACGGCCTTGGCCAGTCAAACGAATTTTTTTTCCGGACGTGATTCCCGCGGGGATTTTGACATTGAGTGTGCCGGTTTCGGTTGAGCCACTCGGACGACGAACGGCCTTTTTAGCACCGTTAAATGCATCTTCAAGTGAAATAGTGATTTTAGCATTAACATCTTCACCTTTAGCGTAGAAATTATCTCTACCGCCTGCTCCACCCATGTTGCCACCACCGCCAAACATACTTTCAAAGAAGCTACTGAAGTTGCTATTACTATCAAAACCGCCGCGTCCAGCTTGTTGGCCCCAGCCAGGTGGTGGTGTAAAAGATTGGCCATTTTTATAGTTGGCACCAAACTGATCGTATTGTGCTCGCTTCTCAGGGTCTTTTAAAACTTCGTATGCTTCGCCTAGTTCTTTGAATTTAGCTTCAGCATCGGTTTCTTTGCTTACATCTGGATGATATTTACGTGCCAACTTTCGATATGCTTTTTTAAGGTCATCTTTAGAGACATCGCGTGCGACACCTAGAGTTTGATAATAATCTTTGTATTCCATAAATGTACTTTCAGCTACCAAAATTGATTTAAATCAACAAATGGGGGCATCGAGGAGTAATTACAAGGCTTTCCAAGGATTTTTCTTAGTCTTAAATAACTAAGTTATGCGACAATAATCGCCTAAAAAATTATGATAAGAGAGGAGGTTAATTATGTTCACGCTGAAAAAGATTGCTTTATTAGTTGCGCTAAGTAGTTCATGTGCTAGTCCACTGGTTATTGCTGACGGTGATGTTACATTGGATAGCCTAATAGTCACAGGCACGCGATCTGAAACCTCATTATTAGATTTAGCAGGTAATACGGCTAAAATCTCTGAAAAAGAAATTGATTTTGTCCATGCTGATCATGTTACGGAAGTGATTAATCGTCTTCCAGGTGTGATGGTGCAACGTGGTAATGGTCAAGAACATTTAACCTCAATTCGTTCGCCTGTATTAACGGGTGGAGCTGGCGCAGGTTCATTTTTATATTTAGAAGATGGTGTGCCAATTCGTGCAGCGGGTTTTGCTAACGTAAATGGTTTATTTGAGGCGAATACGGAACAAGCGGGTGGTATTGAGGTGGTACGTGGCCCTGGTAGTGCATTGTACGGTTCAAATGCTGTACACGGTCTGATCAACGTGCTTTCTCGTGCGCCTTCGCTGGATCTTGAGCGATCTATTGACGTATCTGCTGGGCCACATGATTTGTATGAATCTAAAGCAACGGTCAGTGAAACTATCGGCAATCAAGCCTATCGTTTTAGTATCAATGGCACGCATGACGGTGGTTATATTGATGACTCTGGATTTGACCAACAAAAAATGACGTTTCGTCATGATTATTATGGTGAAAAAGATACCTTTAAAACGGTCTTTAATGCAGCTAATTTAAATCAAGAAACAGCGGGTTACACCAGTGGCTTTGAAGCATATAAGGATACGGGCGCCTCGAAAATAAATGCAAATCCAGAAGCCTACCGTAATGCCAAATCAGCACGATTATCAACACGATGGGATCATGAGTTAACTGATTCATCTTATTTTAGTTTGACACCTTATGTGCGTTATACTGAAATGGACTTCTTGATGCATTTCTTGCCGGGAACACCTGTTGAAAAAAATGATCATCGAAGCGCTGGTTTATTAGCAGCTTATTATAAAGATTTGGAAGGTGGGCACAAAATCATTGTCGGAACAGATTTTGAATATACTCAAGGCTCATTATCTGAGATACAAACTGTAGCCAATCCATTTGCTTTTCCGAAATATATTCCAGGCACACATTATGACTACGATGTCGATGCTACTGTCATTGCGCCATATGTCCACACCGAATGGCAAGTGCTGGAAAAAACGAGGTTAACAGCGGGTGCTCGTTTTGAACATACCCAGTACGCGTATGATAATAAAACCGGTGATGGCAAATTTGGTTCAACCTTTTTCAGACCAGCTGATCGAGACGATACCTTTAATAACTTCAGTCCTAAATTGGGTCTAACGCAATTTTTGACCGATGATACTAGTGCTTTTATTAATCTGGCTCGTGGTAATCGTGCACCACAAACAACTGACTTATATCGAACGCGTAAAGATACCAATAATACGCTAACAGCAGACTCAGAAACGATTGACAGTATTGAAGTCGGTGTTAGAAAAGTGGGCGCGGGCATTCAGTATGAAGCGACGACTTTTTATATGAAGAAAAAAGATTATTTCTTCCGCGATACAAATGACAACAATGTGCCTGATGGCAAAACTCAGCATTATGGTATCGAGCTGAGTGCCTTTGCACCAATCGGCGAACAGTTTGATTTAGGGGGAAGTTTTACCTATGCACGCCACCAATATGACTTTAACCATCAGGTGATTGATCGTAATGAAGCAACAGTACTATCAAGCACAATTAACGACGGCAATGATATGCCTACTGCGCCAAGACAGCTGTCGAATGTTCGTCTAGGTTGGAACTATCAACCACAGAGTCGAATGGAATTAGAATGGGTGCATGTTGGGAGTTATTACACTGATGATGGCAATGGACATCGTTACGATGGTCATGATCTGTTAAATTTTAGAGCCAATCATAAGATTACTAATAATCTTTCCGTTTATGGTCGAATCAATAATTTGCTCAACACCGAATATGCAGAGCGTGCTGATTATAGTGAAGCCGGAGATGGAGATCGGTATTTCGTCGGCGAAGAACGAGGCTTACATGTTGGCGCAAGCTATAGCTTTTAAGTTTTAACTTGATAAAGCAATGTAATAAAAAAAGCGGCGATGTTAATTATCGCCGCTTTTTTGTTTCTAGTCGTTGTTGGAATTAATGACTACTGGATTTTTTTTCTTCAAGTCGTCGTAAAAACTCGCGCATAATATCGTCATACAAGGCGACACCGAGATAGGCATCTTCAACGCCACTATCAAGACTTGGATTGTCGTTGATTTCGATCAAAACAACTCTCTCGCCGCTTTGTTTAATGTCGAGACCATATAGACCATCACCTACAAGCTTGGCTGATTTTAACGCGATCTTAAGTACTTTTTCTGGAACTTCGCTAATTGGAACAGCCGCTGACTTACCATTAGTAGTGCCTTTAGCAGTATTATGGTTATAAATCTGCCAGTGACCTTTACTCATAAAATATTGGCAGGCGTAAATGACTTTATTGTTAAACACGCCAATGCGCCAATCATAATCGGTATACATAAATTCTTGTAATAACACGATAGCGGATTGTTGAAAAAATTCAGCTGCATGCAGTCGAAGTTCTTTAGCATCGTTGACTTTGATAATGCCGCGAGAAAATGCACCATCGGGAATTTTCATAACTAAAGGAAAAGTCGCCTCATTACAAATTCTGTCCATTCCTACCTCATCGTTGCGATAAAGCAAGTAGGAATCAGGCATGGGTAATTTATTAGCCACTAATAATTCCATAAGATAAATTTTGTTAGTACAACGAATTATAGATGTTGGATCATCAATGACGACGAGTCCTTCGCTTTCTGCACGGCGGGCAAATTTATAGGTGTGATTGTTGGTTGCGGTTGTTTCGCGAATAAACAAAGCATCATATTCTGCTAAACGGTTGTAATCTTTTGGTGTAATAAGTTCGACATCGATGCCAATACGACGACCACTTTGAATAAACCGTTTTAATGCAGTGGCATCACTAGGCGGCATTTTTTCTTCGGGATTATGCAAAATAGCCATGTCGTATCTGAAACTGCGTTTTTTAGAGGGTTTACGCCACAATTTACGATCAAAATTATCGAGTGCGTTGGCAAAACTATCTTGTTCAAGCTCAGTAAGCTTATTAATGGCGCCTGCTTTTACTTTACTAATTTGCCAATGTTCTTTGTGACTAAATTCAATTTCAACAATGGGGCAAGGAAACTGCTCATAGATTTGCCGTGCCAATTTTTGTAAGGGTTTAATGTCGCAATGACCAAAAAATACCTTGGCAACGAATGGCCGTTGACCGCTATTTTCAGTCGCGGAGATTAAGTTATCTAGTTGTGGTGCCAGATCAGTGATGTCATAGGCATAAAGACTTTTGCGAGAGAGATCGTTAATTGTACGCAAACCTGGAATCACTTTATGACCGCGAGCTTCAGACACCATCGAGCAATAATATCCGGGGCTGAGATAATCTAAACTGTGACAAAGATTAATGACTTGCGCGGGGGTATTTCTGGTTTGCGACGGATTTTGGAGATATTCATCAACTGTAATAACCTGAACGCTAGGAAAATAGGGTGCCCAGTCTGCTTTATTTTCAATAATTATCAAGTGTTTAGTCATTTTAGTGGTTTATTGCCTCGTATTTAAATGTGTATCATTAAAGCGAATAGTAAAGTTATTATAGGCTGTGTGTAATAATTATTTTATGACGATAATTAATTTACTGGCTTAATGCTGAGAACTCACCTATTCTTCGCGAAATTTTTGTGATTGGAGAACTGTCTTATGTATACCGATGCGGTTTTAAATGTGTTTTCACAGCGCTATGCTGATGCACGAGAAAAATTTATGTCCGCGACAGAAATGAGTTCGATTGTCGATAAAGTAAATAGTTATAAACATCCTCTTAAAGGGCCAAAAGGCGAAAAGTTATTTTGTGACATTGCATGGCTTGGCAATATCAACGCAAAAAATGTCTTAGTCTTAGTATCTGGTTTGCATGGTGTTGAAGGTGGGATTGGCTCGGCTATTCAATCAGATTTTTTAAGCCGTTATCGGCGCTTACCTGCCGATGTCTGTGTAATTTTAGTACATGCCCTTAATCCTTGGGGTTTGGCATGGGCGAGTCGTAGTGATCATGAAGGGATAGATGTGAATCGTAACTTTGTCGATTTTTCTGAGCCATTACCCACATCGCAATCAGCAAATATTTGGCAAGACTTAATCAATAAAAAAGCGACTATTGATGCGGTGGGTAGTAATCGTGCACAATTCGATTTATTGAGTGAAGGCCAATATGAAGATCCAAAGGCTTTGTATTTCGGTGGTACTAAGCCAAGTTGGTCACGTGATTGTGTCGAGCAACTAGCTGGACAGCTTCATCTTGCTGAGCGTGAACAAGTGATGGTGATTGATTTACATAGTGGTCTAGGCCCTTATGGTCACGGCGAGTTAATTAGCGACCATCCTGTCGATTGTGCAGCGAGACAAGTTTTAGTGAATATCTATGGCTCAACGCTGACAGAACCAGTATTAGGTACGTCTAGCTCAGGAATGAAACAAGGCTTACATGATTATTTTTGGCACGCACAAGGTGAACATATCAGTTTTATAACGCTTGAATTTGGCACCTTTGGCAGCAGCGAAATGTTGCGTGCTTTATTTGCAGATCAGCAGTTGCAACAACAGAAGATCAGTTGGCAAGACGATAAAACGCGTGAGATTAAATACGCGATGCAAGATTTCTTTTGTCCCGATCAAAAACAATGGCAGGAGTTAGTTTTATTTCGTGGTCGTCAAGTGATAGAAATGGGATTAAATGGCTTAAGCAGATTGGATGGACATGCTCACAACTGATAATGATGTCTGGATAAGACCGGCTGTGGTAAGCGATGTTGATCAGCTGGTCGAATTAGAAAATAACTGCTTTGATTCTGACCAATTATCTCGGCGTAGCTTTAAATGGATGATTACCAAAGGTCGCGCTTTGCTGCTGGTGGCTGAGTCCGAACAGCATCTCGTCGGTTATGTATTGTTGCTTTATCATCAAGGCACTTCTCTTGGTCGCGTTTATTCTTTAGCTGTCGCCGCCGAACAAAGAAAGCTAGGTCTCGCTAAGCACTTGATGGAAATCGCAGAACGAGAAGCATTGGAAGACGGCCGAAGTTTTCTACGATTGGAAGTACGCCCTGATAATGTAGGTGCTATTCGATTGTATGAAAAATTAGGTTATGAAGTTTTTGATGTTGTCAGTGATTATTATGAAGATCATGCTGATGCTTTAAGAATGATGAAGGTATTACATCACGAGCCTGAATTCGCGCATCAGCGGGTGGTGCATTATTCACAGAGTACCGATTTTACCTGCGGCCCAGCTGCATTAATGATGGTGATGAAAACACTCCGACCCGATTTTGAATTGAATCGCAGTTTAGAATTACAACTATGGCGCGAAGCAACCACTATTTTTATGACATCTGGACATGGTGGATGTAGTCCTCATGGTCTCGCGCTATCAGCATATAAACGCGATTTTTCAACAACACTTATTACTAGCAGTGCGGAAACTCCTTTTATCAATAGTGTGCGTAATGATGAGAAAAAAGCGGTCGTCGAGTTAGTGCATCGGGATTTTCAACTGGCGATTTCTAAGACGGCTATGACGTTGAAAGTAGCTCAAGTTGACGTCACAATGTTGCAGTCCTATTTGAAAAAAGGCGCGTTAGCCGTGGTGTTAATTAGTTCTTATCGCTTAAATCAGAGCAAATCACCACATTGGGTGGTACTTGCTTCTATTTCTGATACCTTTGTATATTTTCATGATCCTGAAATAGATTTAGAAGAAAATAAAAGTGTGACCGATAGCTTGTATATTCCAGTTACTCATCAGGAATTTAACCGGATTTTAGGTTATGGCCAGCCACGTTATCAGGCTGCAATTATCTTACAGCCTGAAAAAACTCGAGGCTAATTCTAAAGTCTAAAACCTAAGATTTATCGACTTCACGCTGTGAGCGTGCATAACGAATTGCTGCAAGAACTTGATTGGGTGCGGTACCACCAAGATGATCACGCGCTGCAACTGAGCCTTCTAATGTTAAAACTTCAAATACATCATCGCCAATTTGATCTGAGAAATTTTGTAATTGTTCTAAACTCAGTTCAGATAAATCTTTTTTATGTTTAATACCAAAAGCGACAGACAAACCAACCACCTCATGAGCATCACGAAAAGCGACGCCTTTACGTACTAAATAATCGGCTAAGTCAGTGGCGGTTGCATAGCCACGTAATGCAGCATTGCGCATGTTTTCTGCTTTAACCGTAATAGCAGCCATCATGTCGGCATAAACACGTAATGAACCTAACAATGTATCGATCGTGTCGAATAATGGTTCTTTATCTTCTTGATTATCTTTGTTGTAAGCTAAAGGTTGATTTTTCATCAATGTAAATAAATTAAACATATTGCCATATACACGACTAGTTTTACCGCGAATTAATTCAGGGACATCAGGGTTTTTCTTTTGCGGCATGATCGATGAACCAGTACAAAATGCGTCACCTAAATCAACAAAATCAAATTGCGCTGATGACCATATAATCAGCTCTTCAGAGAAACGAGACATATGCATCATCAATAAAGAAGCAAAGCTGGTGAATTCAATCGCAAAATCTCGATCACTAACAGCATCAAGTGAATTCAGGCAAATACGCTCGAAACCGAGTAATTTAGCTGTTAATTCGCGATCAATTGGAAAAGTTGTGCCCGCTAATGCCGCGGCGCCTAGCGGTAATGAGTTCACTCGTTTTTCACAATCATCCAAACGTTCAGCATCGCGTACTAACATTTCATACCAAGCCATCATGTGATGACCAAAAGTAATCGGTTGTGCAGTTTGTAGATGGGTGAAGCCAGGAATAATCGTGTCATATTCGCGTTCAGCAACATTCAGTAATGAATCTTGCAAACGAAATAACTCAGATCTTATTGGCTGAATCATATCGCGTAAGTAAAGCCTCACATCTGTTGCAACCTGATCATTGCGAGAACGACCAGTGTGCAACTTTTTACCCACATCACCGATGAGCGCAATCAATCGCGCTTCGATATTCATGTGCACATCCTCTTGAGCAATCGACCATTCAAAGTCATCATTTTCAATTTCGATGACGATAGAATTTAGACCCGCTATAATTTTGGTACATTCTTCTTTAGTTAAAACGTCCACACTTTCTAACATGGTGGCGTGAGCAATCGATCCTTGAATATCTTGGCGATACATACGCTTATCAAACTGCACCGAAGCAGTGAATTCTTCAACAAAGGCATTAGTCGGCATTGTCAGACGAGCTGATGAGAGTTTTTTGTTAAGTGTGGTCATAATTATGCAGTATCTTGAGGTATCGAAATAAAATTGAATTATAACGCGGTTATTCGAGAACTACGTTAGAAATGCTAGAATTTACTCATCTAGCTGTCGGGTTTAAACTCGACCTACATAATATGTAAGTCACTGTAGATTGGATTTAATCCCATTCGGGGCCGAAATTGAAATAAATAAAGTGAATAAAAAATGACAAATAGAACCATAAAAATTGCAACACGTAGAAGCCCACTTGCTATGTGGCAGGCAGAATTTGTACGTGATGCTTTATTAGCTTTACATCCTGATCTACAGATTGAGCTAGTTAAAATAGTCACTCAAGGCGATAAAATCTTAGATGTACCATTAGCGAAAATTGGCGGTAAGGGCCTATTTGTTAAAGAGTTAGAACAAAGCATGTTGACAGGCCATGCTGATATTGCCGTTCATTCGATGAAAGATGTGCCAATGGCATTTCCTGAGGGCCTACATTTGCCAGTAATTTGCTTGCGCGAAGATCCGCGCGATGCTTTTGTATCGAATAATTACGCAACCGTAGATGATTTACCGCAAGGCGCTAAAGTTGGTACCTCAAGTTTACGACGTGAGTGTCAGTTACGTGCAGCACGCCCAGATCTACAAATATTGACGCTTCGCGGTAACGTCAATACACGTTTAGCTAAGTTGGATGCAGGTGAATATGACGCGATTATTTTAGCCGCCGCAGGATTGAAACGTTTAAAACTAGATGCTCGAATTAGAAGTGCACTCTCACCAGAACAAAGTCTGCCTGCAGTGGGTCAAGGTGCAGTGGGTATAGAAACACGCGTTAATGATGCTGAATTAAATGCTTTACTTGCGCCTTTATTATGTCCTGAAACATGGATTACAGTGTCAGCTGAGCGCGCAATGAATAAACGCCTGTCTGGTGGTTGTCAGGTGCCTATTGCCGGTTATGCTTTATTAGATAATGGCAATATCTGGATGCGAGGCTTGGTTGGTCGACCTGATGGCACTTTAACTTTGCGCGCAGAAGTGCGAGGTAAAGCTGAAGATGCAGAGTCTTTGGGTATCGCATTGGCAGAAGATTTATTGTCACAAGGTGCGGATAAAATTTTGGCCGCTATTTATGGTGACTAAGACATTACTCGATGGGCTTAAAGTTTTGGTCACTCGACCAGAGCAACAAGCAGCAGGATTATGTGAAAGTATCATTGCTGGTGGCGGTGAAGCCATTGCCTTGCCAGTATTGGATATTCTGCCAATACTGCCTTGGAATGAATCTGAACTTCGCGTGGCTGAACAGGATATGATTATATTTATTAGTCGTAATGCTGTGATTCATTTTATGGCACGCTTGCAGATATGTTTAGCAGATAACATCGAATTAGTCGCTGTGGGTTCAGGTACCGCTGCAACGATGCAACAGTATGGATTGCGGGTAGATATTCAACCGCTCCCCCCAGGAGGTAGCGAAAGTTTATTAGCCATACCAGAACTCAATGAGGTACAAGATAAAAAAATACTGATTGTGCGGGGAGAAGGTGGTCGAGAACACCTAGCTGATACCTTGCTGGCGAGAGGTGCTAATATTAGGTATCTAGAGGTTTACCGTCGTGGTTTACCCTCTCGGTCCAAGATGGAAGTTGAACATGCAAAAACGGCAGACTGTATTGTTATTACCAGTGTCGCCGGATTAGATAATTTATGTCAGTTGATTGATATAGACGAGTTAACATCAAAATGGCTAATCGTTATGAGTGAACGAATAAAGCAATATGCACTAACATTAGGTTTTCAGCGGTGTGTAGTTGTTACTGACTCAAGTGATGCTGCGGTGATGCAACAAGTAAATCAGATGGAGCGAAATGATGGAAAAAAATAATAATAAGCAGCAACAAAAGCCTATCGAAGCAACAACTCAAGCAGATGCTAAGGGGCTAGAAAAGCAGCCAAATGCTCGCACTAGATTTCTTCTAGTCTGGCTAGCAATTATCATTTTATTAGGATTATTAGCGGGTTCGTTTTGGTTCTTGCAACAGCAATTGCACACGCAACAACTTGAAACAGCAGCATTAACTGAAAAAGCTTCATCAACTGAGCAATTGGAGATTATTGTTAACCAATTGAAACAAAGCGTGAATGCTGACGCTGCAACGACAGAGCGACGCTTAGCCGAATTTAATACTACGAGTGGCGGCTTGGTTGATAAGGTCGAGAACCTAACGAAAGCCCAAGAATTAACTAATGATGATGTATTGCAAACTTGGATCTTAGCAGAGCTTAAATTTTTGTTACAAAGTGCTAACCAAAGTGTGTTGTTAGCTGGTGACCTAGATATGGCTCAAGCGGCATTGACTCTGGCTGATCAACAACTCAAATCACTGACCGATCCACGCCTACATGAACTACGCGCACTGATTGCTGATGAAAAACTGGCTTTAGCATCGGTAACTAAGGTGGATGTTGATGGCTTAGCGATGCAATTACAGAGCGCGATCAATAAGACAGATGATCTAGAGGTATTGATGGGGCAACAACTTAGCAGCTCAAAAGATGAAAATGTCGGAGCGGATTCATCGTTGACATCATCTTGGAAAGCGGCTTTGTCACGATCTTGGCAAGAAATAAAATCCTTGGTGGTGATTCGCCATCAACAAGATGCCGCCGTGGCAGTATTAGTGCCTGAACAACGTTATTTCTTATATCAGAATCTACGGTTGAAATTAGAAAGTGCAAAATTAGCATTATTATCAGCAAGAGAATCAGCCTTTCACGATAATTTGGCCTCTGCTGAACAGTGGTTACAGCAATACTTTATTGGATCAGAGCGTGATGCAATGCTCGATATGGTTAAAGCGATGCAGTCGGAAACGATCGCGATTGATGTCCCAGATATTTCAGCATCATTAATATGGCTTCAACGGTATGGTGGCGAGCAATGAAACTACTGCTAATTATTGCCATCGGTTTACTTGTCGGCACCAGCTTAATGTGGCTGGCAGATTTTGAACCAGGTTTTGTATTATTAAAATATGGCAGTTGGAGTTTAGAAACCTCTCTAATCGTTTTTATTGTCGCGTTTCTTTTATTGTTGGTGACCGCGTATTTTATTTTAAGAACCTTAGTTCTTGTAAAACGAGCTCCTCAACGTGTCGCTAATTGGCAACTGCTACAACGACATAAGCGAGCTAATAAGGCGTTAACAAATGGACTTATTACTCTCGAAGAGGGTCGTTGGGCAGACGCAGAAAGATTATTGATTAATAATGCGACTAATAGTGACACACCACTACTTCACTATTTGGCAGCGGCAAGGGCAGCCCAAAAACAAGATGCGACTCAGCGTCGGGATGCCTATTTAGCTCTAGCGCATCAAACTACGCCAGGATCTGAAATTGCAGTGGGTGTTGTACAAGCTGAATTGCAAATTGCTGCGAGTCAAAAAGAACATGCTTTAGCCACATTGCAGCATTTGCGAGAACTGGCGCCTAAACATCCCCATGTATTGCATTTATTACAGCAGCTTTATCAAGATATGAACCAGTGGCAAGGCATACAAGATGTCTTGCCTGATTTGCGAAAACGTCATGTGTTAGCGGCCGCAGAAGTTGAAACCTTATCAAGCGATGCGGCGGTAGGCCAATTACAATCGGCCTTGTTAAACCAAGATTGGGCATTAATGTCGTCGCTCTGGCAACAACTACCTAGCAAAATGCGTCAATCTAAATTATTACTGAATCCGTATGTTGCAGGGCTAATTCAACAAGGTGAGCAAGCACAGGCTGTAGAACTGATTGAAAATTTTCTTCATAGTGAGTGGAGTGATGCGCTGATCTATCAGTACGGTCAGATAAAACACGGTGATTCATTAAAGCGCTTGGCAAAAGCGGAGAAATTATTGATCAACAATGAACGTAATCCTTGGCTATTACTGACGTTAGGCCGCTTGTCATTAGCTAATAAACTGTGGGCAAAAGCTGAAGAATATCTACGCGCTAGTCTTGATCATGGTGCCACAGGTGAAACCTATCAAGTATTAGCTGAGGTGCTAATGGCCGCAGGTAAAAAAGAGGCAGCGACTGAAATGTATAAACAAGGTCTAGCCATGATGGTGCAACATACTCCTATTACTATCTAGTGGTAACAAAGTCGTTTAGGACGTAATCTCATGATGAGTGGACATGATGCAGGCTACCTAGTCGATATCTTAGCCTTGCTGTTAGCGACGGTGGTAGTTGTGCCGTTTTTTCATGCCATTCGCCTGGGCGCATTGCTAGGCTATTTAGCCGCGGGGGTTGTTTTGGGACCTTGGGGGCTAGGCGTTATTACTGAAGTTGAGAAAATTCGTCACTTAGGAGAATTTGGCGTCATTTTTCTGCTTTTTGTCCTTGGCATGGAGCTTAAGCCTGATAAGTTGTGGCGTATGCGAAAGATGGTGCTTGGACTTGGTGCTGGGCAGGTACTTCTGACTGCCGCATTACTCTATTGTGTTGCCATATGGCTGGATATATCAAGCAAAAGTGCCATCATTATTGGTTTTGGTTTGGCGCTGTCTTCCACCGCTTTTTGTTTGAAATTATTAGCCGAACGAGGCGGTATTTCGACACTAATGGGTAGAATGTCATTTTCAGTTTTACTATTTCAAGATCTAGCTGTGGTGCCGCTGTTAGCTTTAGTGTCTTATCTCGCAGATAGTGAAGGTACAGCTATAACGGAATTTAGTTTACTTTATGGTGCCGCGGTCATTATTGGCTTGTTATTAATGGGGCGTTATTTACTCAATCCTATTCTTGGAAGAATCGTCGCTAGTCAGGAACCAGAAGTTTTTATCGCGGTAGCTGTATTACTAGTTTTAGGCGTAGCGTGGCTGATGGAGTCGGTAGGATTATCAATGGTATTGGGTGCATTTCTAGCCGGATTGATGCTCGCAGAATCTCAATACCGTCATCAAATTGAGGCCGATATTTTACCCTTTAGAGGAATATTGCTCGGATTATTTTTCATGACAGTCGGAATGGGCATTGATTTTAGCTTATTGTGGCTGAATCTTGGCGCGATAGTTGGACTGACGATTGGCTTGATGCTCATAAAAGGCACAGTGGTCTATATGTTAGCGAGAATTGGCGGAGCACGGCATGATGTTGCAATACAGTCTGGCGCTTTGCTCTCACAAAGTGGTGAGTTTGGTTTCATACTGTTTGGCGTAGCGGGCACATTAGGCCTTTTAGATCTAGAGTTGAGTCAAATCTTAACGTTGATTATCGCACTGACAATGGTGCTCACACCCTTTATAGTGAAGGGCGCTAACGTCTTATTGCTCAAATATTACGTTCCTAAACCATCAGAGGATGGCGAGTACCCGGTATTTATGGATGATTCTGAAGCACACGTTATTTTAGCTGGCTTCGGTCGAGTAGGCGCTAGGGTGGGCGCGTTATTAAGTGAGGCTGGAGTATCTTACATTGCATTGGATATGAAGCAGGAACGCGTTAAAGTCGCTAGGGGACAAGGATTCCCAGTGTTCTTTGGTGATGCGAGTCAAGTTAAAGTATTACAAGCAGCAGGCGCTGAGCGAGCAAAAATGTTAGTAATAGCACTGGAGGATCCTGAGAAGGTTGATCGTTTAGTTGTTTTAACTAGGCAGGCTTATCCTGATATGCTTATTCATGCAAGGGCACGAGATAGACAGCATTGCGCCGATCTAATCAACCAAGGTGCAACTACAACAGTATCTGAAACATTAGAAATAAGTTTACGACTAACAGAGGAAACATTGCTTGGCAGCGGTGTAGATCCCGTTGAGGTTACGCGGGTTATCACTGAATTTCGTGATGATTATTATTTAGATATCGTTAAGAAAATGAGTGAAAACAAAGTGGTTATGGGTGAGTTGAGGCACTAACTCAGACTCATTACTATCTTAATTGACTATCTTTACTGCCACGACGGTTATAACCACTGTGTTTTGATTGCTCTTTATCTAACGCTGACTGACAGTTTACGCAAAGCCTCACCCCTGCGATAGCTTTTTGGCGAGCTTGCGGGATTTTGGCATCACATTCTTCACAGCGCGTTAAGCTTTCACCCTTCGGTAATCGACTGCGAGCTAGATTTATTGCATCTTCAACGCTTGCATCAATTTGGTCTTGTACTGCACCATCTTTTGACCAGCCGCCTGCCATAATGAAATCCCTCCCTAAATCTTAAAGACGCATCGGCATAACAACATACTGCCGTTGAAGTTTGTCATCAGCTGGCGTAATTAAAGCACTACTGTTTTCATCGCTAAATACCATTTTTACTTTGTCATCAGGGATGGCGTTTAATAAGTCCAGTAAATACGCATTATTGAAGGCAATTTCTAATGACGCGCCAGTATATTCTACACTGATTTCTTCTTCCGCAGATTCTTGCTCTTGATTAATCACAGTCGCTTTTAGCAAGCCCGGCTCAAGATTAATGCGTACGCTCCGATGTTTGTCACTGGATAGAATAGCAGCACGTGATAAGGCTTGTTTAAGTTGGTTGCGCTCAGCAATGACTTCTTTATCGCCGCCTAAAGGCAGCACCCGTTCGTAGTTGGGGAACTGACCATCAATAAGCTTAGAAGTGAAGTGTAAATCAGCTAACTCTACTTTGATCTGTTGATTACTAAAAGCGATAGTCACATTGTCATCACTATCATTCAGCAAGCGACCTAGCTCCATGATGGCTTTACGAGGAATAATAATACTGCTCTTTTCACTTATTGTATTGGTCGTCGTTAAGCTGCCCAAAGCGAGACGATGGCCATCCGTTGCAACCGTACGTAAGATATTTCCTTCGCGCTCAAGTAATAAACCATTTAAGTAATAACGCACGTCTTGGCTTGCCATAGCGAAGCTCGTTTCGTCTAAAAGCGATTTTAAAGCAGATTGTGGAAGGCTGATTTCATCAACATAATTAGCACCTTCACTATCTGGAAAGTCTTCACTTGGTAGTGTAGCAAGCGAAAAGCGGCTTTTACCTGCCCGGACGATGGCTTTGCCATCTTGAGCATTGAAACTGATGGTGGCATTGTTAGGTAATGAGCGACAAATATCGAGAAACTTTCGTGCAGAGACCGTTGTTTTGCCTTCTTGTTCAACGGCAACAGGCAAGGTGGCGATCATTTCTAATTCCATATCGGTACTAGTCATGGATAGCTGATTCCCATGAGTACGTAATAAAATCGTTGATAAAATAGGCAGCGTAGCGCGTCGTTCGACAATACTACAAACCAGTTGAAGTGGTCGGGCGATCGTTTCTTGACTTACGGTAAATTGCATAATAATGCTCTCGGATTAGCTCGACAGGGTTCGAAGTAAGTTACGGTAATCTTCAGCAATGCGTGCATCAGATTCTTTTAATTCGGCTATTTTACGACAGGCATGTAACACCGTGGTATGGTCGCGGCCCCCGAATGCTTCACCTATTTCAGGCAAACTGTGATTAGTGAGTTCTTTTGCCAACGCCATTGCTATTTGGCGTGGACGGGCAATTGAACGAGTACGTTTTTTCGACAGTAATTCTGATACGCGTGTTTTGAAATATTCGCCTACCGTTTTTTGAATGCTATCAAGCGTGACGAGTTTTTGGTGCAAGGCGAGTAAATCTTTTAATGCCTCTTGCGCCATTTCAATCGAAAAAGGTTGGTTGGTAAAGCGTGAAAAGGCAAGAACACGTTGTAATGCACCTTCCAAGTCACGCACATTAGATTTAATACGTTGAGCGATGAAAAAAGCAACGTCTTCTGGCAGCGTGACCAGATTTTGTTGGGCTTTTTTAATTAAGATCGCAACGCGGGTTTCTAACTCTGGCGGTTCAATCGCAATAGTAAGTCCCCAACCAAGGCGTGATTGAAGACGCTCATCAAGGTTTTCTACTTCTTTAGGGAATCGATCACAGGTCAAAATAATTTGTTTTTGGCCTTCTAATAAGCTATTAAAAGTATGGAAGAATTCTTCTTGTGAACGTTCTTTTTTAGCAAAGAATTGTATATCGTCGATTAGCAAGGCATCAGCACTACGATAATGCGCTTTAAATTGATCAATGACGTTATTGCGCAATGCGGTAATCATATCTTGCACAAAGCGCTCTGAAGATAAATACATGACTTTGGCTTTTGGATTATCTTTTTTGATTTGGTTGCCGATAGCCAGCATCAAGTGTGTTTTTCCTAAGCCTGTTCCACCATATAGGAATAAGGGGTTATATCCACTAGTTCCTGGGGATTCGGCAACATGTAAAGAAGCCGCTCGAGCAATTTGATTAGATTTACCCTCTACATACGATTCAAATGTAAAAGCAGGGTTAAGAGGGGAACCAGCCGCCGGAGCCATCGATTTAGGGTCGACAATTGTGGGTTTAGCTAGCGCATTTGTTTCGGCTACTTGCGGTTTGTTGGTACCTACATCAATCGTTACAGTAGTAATGACGCCCTGACTTAACGCTTGAATTAGTTGGTTAATTTTTGTTTCAAGCTGTTCTTGAACCCAGGCTTGTACATACGGGTTAGGTGCCAGTAAATGTAAGCTAGTTGGGGTTTGAATAGCCTGTAATGGGCGTAACCAAGTATTGAGTTGCTGTGCTGACAGCTCACCTTCTAGATGGGACAGGCATTTTTCCCAAAGGGGTGATGTCACAGCGGCTCCTTAAGTTTGGATGATATCGAATAAAATAATCAGCGTAATCCTATGATCAGATTGTACGATTGTAAGTATAATGCTTTAAGCACAACCGTTAAAGTTATCCCCATTGTTTATTTTTTGCAAGGGCTATTAATTAGTTTTAGTTTAAGTTGGAATTAAACAATCATTTGACTTGATCCAATAGAAAACACTATAATTTCAGCCCTTTTGCTCATGCTGAATATACTGCTTGGAGCAAAACCCGAATTTTTGATTGGAGTTGATGAAATGAAAAGAACTTTTCAGCCTAGTAATTTGAAGCGTAACCGTACTCATGGTTTTCGTGCACGTATGAAAACTGTTGGTGGCCGTCGCATAATTAACGCACGTCGTGCTAAAGGCCGCGCAAGTCTAACTGTATAATTCTGCTTAAGTTTTTAAGGAGAGCATGACTTGGTGCGCTTTAGCCGAGCCATGAAAATGAATAGCCCGAGAGACTTTTCTCGGGTATTTCGTCAAGCAAAACGCGCAGGTGGTGGTGGCTTAACGATTTTGACGGCTGAAAATACCGTAGGTCATCCGCGTTTAGGGTTGGCAATAGCAAAAAAACATCTTAAATTCGCACATCAACGTAATCGATTAAAGCGAATTATTCGTGAGTCATTTCGACAGCATCAAACTGGCTTAGCCAATATAGATATCGTGGTGCTATCTCGTCCCGACGTAAAACAACGAGAGTCACTGCATATTTGGGCAGCATTGGAGCAACATTGGTTAACGGTGATAGCGCAATGGCAAAAATCTTGATTGGTCTCATTCGAGGTTACCAATTAATCATCAGTCCTTTGATGGGCGCAAATTGTCGTTTTCATCCCACCTGCTCTCAATACATGATAGAAGCCATTACTCGTTTTGGCACAATTCGTGGATTTTGGCTTGGCTTACGAAGACTTTCACGCTGCCACCCTTGGCACGAAGGTGGATTAGATCCCATTCCTCAATTAAAGACTAAAAAACACAATGGATAACTTAAAAACATATCTCATCTTTGGCTTATTGATTGTCTCTTTATTATTATGGCAAGCATGGCAAAAGGATTATGTTCAACCTCAACAAGTTGCTCAAACTAATAACGAGTTAATGACTGAGTTACCTGGTTCCGACAGCGTGAAACCACAAACTAAACATCAGCAAGATCTACCTGAGTTGCCGACATCGCCTGATAGTCTGCCTGCGATGGAACAGACTCCTGCCAATGATGCTAAAAAAATACATGTCAAAACGGATATTATCGATCTGTATATCAGTACGCAAGGTGCCGATATTCATAATCTAGCCTTACTTAACTACCCAGTAGAATCAAAAAATCCTGATGTACCTGTGCAATTGCTTTCTGATAAACCTTCAGAGTTCTTTATTGTTCAGTCTGGCTTACGATCTAATGTTGCCGCGCCAACGCATTACGATCAATATACTGCAGACAATACCCAATATGAGCTAAGTGATGGTCAAGACTCAATAGCTGTACCATTACACTGGCAATCTGCGAATGGTTTGAAAGTCACTAAAACCTATCATTTTCATCGTAATAGCTACGTAGTTGACGTAGATTATTTAATTGAAAATAATTCTGGCGAGCAGTTTACCGCTTATCCATATTCACAATTTAATCGTGTTCGCCCGCCAAAAGCTTCTGGCTTTGTTTATACCTACACTGGTGCTGTGTTTTCTAGTGAAGGTAATGAATATGACAAAGTTAAGTTCGATGATTTAGATGATGCCGCCTTTAGTCGTAAAGCCGTTAACGGCTGGACTGCAATGATTCAGCACTATTTTGTTGCGGCATTAATTCCGGATCAAAATGATCACGACATTGGTTTTTACGGAAAATCGCTTAATAAGAATAATTACACTGCCGGCGCTAGAATGTCAGATATTAATGTTGCCACGGGTGATGTGGCAACGTCGAAATATTCAATGTATCTAGGACCAAAAGAACATAAACGATTAGAAGCGATGGTTAAAAATCTAGATTTAACGGTTGATTACGGTATTTTAACCATTATATCTCAACCATTATTTACGATTATGGAGTGGATTCATAAGCTGACAAATAACTGGGGCTGGTCAATTGTATTTTTAACCATTCTGATTAAACTAGTATTTTACAAGCTGTCAGCTAAAAGCTATAAATCAATGGCTTCGATGCGTAAACTGACACCAAAATTGGCCACATTAAAAGAACGTCATGGTGACGATAAACCAGCTTTTAATAAAGCTATGATGGATCTGTATCGCACCGAGAAAATTAATCCGTTGGGTGGTTGCCTACCTATTTTGGTGCAAATGCCAGTATTTTTGTCTTTTTATTGGGTATTAGTGGAAAGTATTGAATTACGCCAGGCACCGTTTATCTTTTGGTTACAAGACTTGACCGCGATGGATCCATATTTTGTTTTACCCGTGCTATTTGGTTTAAGTATGTTTTTCCAACAGAAGTTGAATCCAGCACCTCAAGATCCTGCTCAGGCAATGGTAATGAAAGCATTTCCAATTATATTTACGGTCTTTTTTGCGTTCTTCCCGTCAGGGCTGGTTTTGTACTGGGTTGTCAACAATACCTTGTCAATTGCACAACAGTGGAACATTACTCGTAAGCTGGGCGCACTTTAACTAGAGCGTTGCGACTTACATGGAAACAATAGTAGCGATAGCTACAGCACCGGGACGTGCAGGTGTCGGTGTTATTAGATTATCAGGTGAAACAAGCGCTGATATTGCTAAAGTGATTTGTGGCAAACTACCGTCGCCACGGTATGCTCAATTTAGTCATTTTCGTGATCATGACAATGATATTATCGACAGTGGGATTGTTTTGTACTTTCCTAATCCAGCATCGTTTACAGGTGAAGATGTTATCGAGTTTCAGGGTCATGGTAGCCCTATTGTATTAGATCGCTTATGTCAGCGTGCCATCGGTCTTGGTGCTCGTATGGCGAGACCCGGTGAATTCTCTGAACGCGCCTTTTTAAATAATAAAATGGATTTGGCACAAGCAGAAGCGGTTGCTGACCTCATCGATAGTTCTACTGAACAAGCAGCACGCAGTGCTATGCGCTCATTACAAGGTGTATTTTCTGAACGCATTGATAGCTTATTGCAAAAATTAACTGAGCTACGCATGTTTGTCGAAGCGGCTATTGATTTTAGTGATGAAGAAATCGACTTCTTGGCCGAAGCAGCCGTCGATCAACAACTGCAAACTCTGCTCACTGTGTTAGATGGTATTCAAACGAGCGCCCAACAAGGCCGTTTGTTACGTGATGGCATCAGTATCGTACTTGCGGGACAACCTAATGCCGGAAAATCGAGTTTACACAATCAACTAGCAGGTCATGATGCTGCTATCGTCACTGAAATAGCAGGCACTACACGTGACGTTTTACGTGAGCAAATTCATCTAGGGGGTTTACCATTACGTATTTCTGATACAGCTGGCTTACATGATTCGCCTGATGAAGTTGAACGTGAAGGCATTCGTCGTACCCAATCTGAAATTGCTCAGGCTGATCATATTTTAATGGTGATGGATGATAGTAAAGGTCAAAATGCCGAAGATCAGGCTATTTTAGCGTCACTGCCTGTACATATCCCTTTAACACTGATTCGTAATAAAACGGATAAAACCGGTCATAAAGTTGAAGTAGTCACCGAAAATAATCAGCAGGTTATCTATATGTCAGCCAAAACCGGCGAGGGTATGGATTTATTAGAAAACTATCTATGTGAAGCGGTAGGTTATCGTCCGCATGATGAAGGCGTGTTTATTGCCCGTCGTCGTCACTTAGATGCGATTGCTCGCGCTCGAATAGCCATCGAGGCGGGTTATGAATGTTTAACGGGAATGGGCGCAGGTGAGTTGCTTGCAGAAGAGCTTCGCCAAGCCCAACAGGCGCTTGGCGAAATTACTGGCACTTTTAGCAATGAAGATTTGTTAGATAAGATCTTTTCGAGCTTTTGTATCGGTAAATAATCTAAGTACTATCTTTGACTTCTAAAGTGTTGATGTTGATTATTTAATTAAGCTGAAAATGAAGAGCCACAACCGCAAGTTGATGTCGCATTTGGATTACGGATAACAAACTGTGAACCTTCAACACCATCACTGTAGTCAATATCAGAACCCGCTAAATATTGATAGCTCGTTGGATCGATCAACAATGTAACGCCGTCTTTTTCGACTTGCGTATCACCTTCGCTGATATCTTCTTCAAAGGTAAAGCCATATTGAAAGCCAGAACAACCGCCACCCGTAATAAATACGCGTAGTTTAAGTTGGTCATTACCTTCTTCGGCAATTAATGCGCTAACTTTGCTGGCAGCAGCATCGGTAAAATTGACTGGACTAGGCATTTCACTCATGAGAGTCTCCAAACTTATAGAATTGATACCCTATTATCCAAGACTGAGTAATTTAGTCAAGAATTACTCTTGCTGTTTTATAATTTTGACGCTATAAGCTTCAATAGTTTTGAATGTGATGAATGAATTTAGACATGCAATACTATTCTGAAATAACAATGGCGTTAGTATGTAAAAGCTAGGATTTTCTATTTAGAAAATGGGATATGGCAACGAGGTTGATGATGGGCTGATTTATTATCTAGCGGACTTTACTTTCGAGAGTAAATTAACGTATTTATTTTAGTTTAAAGTCAGATCAAGTTTTGACGAATTGTTAACAGCGTCTAATTCAATGTTTGTCATCTCCTTATCATCTTCCGTCATATGGATCAGCTTTCCATTCACTTCTGCGCCCATTGACATTTCGAGTAGCCGATAATAAACATTTCCCTTTATTTTAGCTTTTGGTGCAAGTTCAACATGAGACGATGAATAAACGTCACCTGTAATCGTGCCGTTAATAATCAAATTAGAGACTTTAATTTCACCTTGAATAATGCCGCGTTCACTTAGCGTTAGTACTGCGGCATCATCATCTTGTGTATAAATATTGCCGTTGACACTGCCATCAATCCGTAGGCCGCCGCTAAAATATATATTGCCAGTAATTTCTGTGCCTTGGCCAATCAGCGTATCAATTCGACTAGATTTAACTTTTGGTTTGCTTTTTTTGAACATAATTTTTCCCGATATTTAGTGAGTACTTGAAGTTAATTGCCAATCAAAGGTGCGAGATAGCTTAGGTTTTTTTGTCTGCGTGATGGTGATAGTAATTGATTTGGTGTGATTGCTCGGTGCGATAATAAGCTGACCTTCAATCAACTGCACATATCGCAAATTTAGCGGATGCTCAGCAACAGCCTTTGCATCTTTATCGATATTAATACTAACTGAACCGGTGACCGGTTTCGCGATATTTTTGCCTTGTGTAATAACTAAGCGGTAGTTAATAATATCCGGTCGTTCAACATCTGCGGTTAGATGAAGCTCACGAATTTGCAGTTCTGTAGATGTGGCACCTTGAGTAATATTTTGGTAAAACATTAACTCTTTGTTGAGAGTGATAACTTGATTTTGTAAATCGACGAGTTGTTGTTGTAGCTGGTCAACTGTGGCTTGTTGAATATTAAGTTCTTGCAGCTGAATGCTGGTGGTGTCATTCAGCTGCTTATTTTGTTCACGTAGGTCTAATCGTTCATCGCTGAGTTGCTGGCTGTTTTGCCGTGACAAATTCAAGTTTTTCTCTAAGAAAATTAAATTTTGTTGCAAACTCGTGCTGTCTTCTTTTAAATAATACCATACCGAAATAGCGGTAATAATAACGGTGATCGAAATGAAAATGGCTAAACGAAATGGCTTTACTTGATGAATAACATAGTTGTCTAGTGATGACATGCCTAAGGAAGAGTCGCTATGATATTAATACCTAAGATCTCATCAAAACCAAACATGATGTTCATATTTTGAATGGCTTGGCCTGATGCACCTTTCACTAAATTATCTATTACCGATAATACAACTACGGTATTGCTACCTTGTGGTTGATGCACGGCGATACGACATGTATTAGTGCCGCGAACGGTGCGTGTTTCAGGATGTGAGCCTGAAGGCATTACATCAACGAAATGCTCATTCGCATAACGCTTTTCGAACAATGCTTGCAGATCCACAGCTGATGTAAGTTGTCCATAAAGGGTGGCGTGAATACCGCGAATCATCGGTGTTAGGTGTGGCACAAAAGTTAAGCCTACTGGCCGTTTGCTGGCAAGATTAAGGCCTTGTTCGATCTCAGGTAAATGACGATGACCTGCTACCGCATAGGCTTTCATGTTTTCAGCAGATTCTGTTAGCAAAGCACCTATTGCCGCTTTACGTCCCGCGCCACTGACACCTGACTTAGCATCTGCAATAAGCTGTTTAGGATCGATAACGTCATTTTCTAATAACGGCAAAAAGCCAAGTTGAGTCGCTGTTGGATAACAGCCTGGTGTTGCAATAAGTTGTGCTGTTTTAATCTTTTCACGATTAATTTCCGGCATGCCGTAGACGGCTTGCTCTAAAAGTTCTGGGCAGGTATGTGGCATGTTGTACCAGTGTTCCCACACATTGGCATCTTTAAGTCGAAAATCAGCAGACAGATCAATAACACGTGTGCCGCGTTTGATGAGTTCAGGAACTAATGCCATCGCGACAGTATGCGGTGTGGCAAAAAAGACGACATCGCATTCCACCAATTGTTCGACATCAGGCACAGTGAATGTTAAATCAACATGGCCACGCAGATTAGGGAAGAGTTCACACACTGCCATGCCTGCTTCACTACGTGAGGTAATGATGTGTAACAACACTTTAGGATGAGTCGCTAATAATCTCAGTAACTCTACGCCTGTGTAACCTGTGCCGCCAACAATACCTACTTTGATCATAATATCTCTGCTTTAATCATTTAATGAATCAGTCATCATAAAAGAGCTGACATTAAAGCGAAAGATTTTCTGCTTCATTAAGTAGGCTTTCAATTTTCTGTTTTAGCAATACGAAATGCCGAGTTGTAAGATGTTGATCAGTAGAAATGCTGAGTTGGTTGATATACAAAGGATAGCGAGAGGTGGTATTTCTTAAGTTAAGTACGAGATCGCGGACTTGCTTAAACAGACTTGGATCATCGAGATTTCCGATGAATGTTTTTGTGCCGCAATGAATGATGCAATGCGCATTTTCTGACAGTGAATCTAATTCGACACCAACAGGAAGATAAGCAGGCTTATTGGTCGAAATATTCAAATTTGATATTTTGGTACTTTGCCAGCCGGAAAGCATCGAATACGTAAGATGAAAAAACGCCAGTTCGGAGACGGTATTCATTTTGCTAAAAAAGTGTTGGTAATGATTGATAAGCGTTGCTGCAGTTAGATCACTAGTCTGTTGTTTAAATAAAATGCCCAGATCATCGAGAATATAGAGTGTGATGCTCTTGTTCTTTGACAATAAAAATAAGTTAATTCGGTCGACGCACTACATGGAACGATGCGATAGCGAGTAAGTAGTGCAAGCCCGCAGTAGGAGTTGGTAATTACAGCAGCTTTCGTAGCGTAGCGAAGAATAGTGCAGTAATTACATCCTCACTCCGTCAGTCGCTTGAGAGCCTAAGCGTTAGCGAGGTGACGAGGACGTCTGGGGCTAATGGTCGTCGACGAACGGAGTTGAATTAAGCCATGGATGGATTAATTCTTTCACGAGTACGGCGATACGCTGGTTTCGACTTGTTGATTAAGGAAATATTGTAATAAACCATCTTTATCTAATATTGGATCGAGTTTGCTAGCAGAGAATATATCGCGTGATGCTGCCAGATGTTGTTCAACTGATTGCTTGTTACTTATTGACAAAATATCAACTAAACCTTGTTGCCATTGCAGCGATAAAAGCGATCGGCAATCGTAATCAGATAATCTCCAGATAGATTATGCTTTACATAATGAGCGATGATATCGTTATACACATCTTCAATTCGCTGACTGATTTTTTGACCGTGATTGTTCGAAGGACACCAACAGCTTGTTGTAAGTGCTGATTGTAGCCTAGGTTGCCATTGTATTATGTTGCTGAGCAATCGACGCACTACATGGAACGATGCGATAGCGAGTAAGTAGTGCAAGCCCTCCGTAGGGGCAAGTAATAACAGCAGCTTTCGTAGCGTAGCGAAGAATAGTGCAGTTATTACATACTCGCCCCCGTCAGTCGTTTGAGAGCCAAAGCGTTAGCGAGGCGACGAGGACGTCGGAGGCAAATGGTCGTCAATGCACGGAGTGGAATTAAGCCATGGATGGATTAATTCTTTCACGAGTACGGTGACTCGCTGGTCAAGTAAGGCGCTAGGGTCAGTGTAAAAAATATAATGCCAATGTCCCCAACTTGAGTGGATTAAGCCTTCGATACTAGCAACTAAGCTTTGCTTACTATTGGCATAATTAAATGGATCGGTTTGTAAGCTAGCAAGCTCTAAACCTTGTTGAGTTAACGAATTTACGGTTTGAAGTTCAAGATTGGCAAATAATAACACGTTGTCTATTTCTGCTGAATCATCCAAATTCGATCCGATTATCTTATCCGCGAGTGTTTTAATTGGCGAGTGCAATAATTGTTGAATGAGATCGAGCACCAGTCCGATTTTAACTTTTTGTAACTGATCGACAAACTGAATCCGTGTCGATTTAGTGAGCAGTTGATTATTGATTGCCCAAGCTAATACATTAAGTAGGGAATGATGCTGGTATAGCGGTTCTGTTGATAATGTTGCTGAAAGATCATTAATTTGCCAGTAATTAGTGATACTTGGCCCCACTAAATAAAGCTGTTCTTCGGCACTTTTTGGTTTAAAGGACGAAGGTAAGTCGTTGATAGCATCAAGATCGTCATCAAATAAAACTTTGAATTTTTCTCCAATTTTTGCCGATCTTTTTCGATATTGAAGACGTGTTGCTGAGCAAATAAAAATGCAGCTTGAAGGGCACTAGTTATTTGCAGCCGAACATCTTGATATTCTCTAAGCGATTGCCGATAGTGTGAAGACACACGTTTATCGATCATCTCAACGGTATTAGGTGGCCACTGCCAACGCTGATATAGCGCTTTTATAAATGTTCTTCGCCATGGATACAGCGCGAGATTGACCGTTTTTGTTAAGCGTTCACGACATTGAATATAGAAAGACTGTTGGGCAATAAATAATGTGTCGGAATCAGTGCATACAGTATTGATATAGCTTAATTTTAAGTAATTACTATCGAGTAACATTGGATAGGTGACACCGGCATAAATAGCCTGTTTTAACTGGTTACTCATCCATGAAAAATTGGGATATTGCTGAAGTTGTATTTTATGGAAAATAAGAGACAGGCAAGCATCAAGATCAGAATTCATCGCAATGTCGATCGTTTTAAGTGCATGAGTTAACCGTATCTTCGCACTATCTTCTCGAGAAGTTAGCGTGCCAAAGTCGAGAGCATCATTATGGAGGACAGGGGATGATTGTAATGTGTTTATTGGTTCAGCTTGATCTGTTGGTGGCGTCGTCCACCACGAAGGGAGTAGTCCAGCCAACTCCAAACCATTGCTATAAAAGCGGTCAAGATCCGACGTAGTTATCTTGTCGCTAAGACTGACTTGATTAAGCAAGCGGCCATTTAATTTAATGAGACGAATAAGCCCAGTCACATATTGCCGTTATTTTTTGTTGTAAAAGACTAAGCTGTTCAGGCGTTATGGACTCTGCGTAAACAAGCCATAAATCAAACTCGACATCATTATGATAATTGAGCTGCCCATTGTCATTAATGATATATAACCCGCGAAGCGGATAGTGGTGCAGAGAGTGTCGTTTATAGTGGAATGCATGGTTGATGATTTTTGCAGCATCTATTACGGCATTATTACGTTGGTAGGCTACAATTCCGACGGGTGTTGCCTGGTTAATATAACCAGGCAATATTGGATCCTTCGTTTGAAGTATAAGTGGTAAAACTTTCAAAAAGAAATGTGCTTTTTGAGGTAAAAGCGTACTTAATCGCTCTATTCTTGTGTGATTAAGTCTTTGAAATGCTGATAGGGCATCCGCGGAGTCAATAACGCTCAAGGTATTTTTTGTTGCATGGATTAGTGACGGAAATGACGCATGCCGGTGAACACCATTGCAATACCATGTTCATTAGCAGCAGCAATCACTTCATCATCACGCATCGAACCACCTGGTTGAATAACGGCGCTAATGCCTGCTTCAGCAGCAGCATCTAAACCATCACGGAACGGAAAGAAAGCATCCGAAGCCATTACGGCACCTGGTACAGTCAAGCCTGCATCTTCGGCCTTAATGCCGGCAATACGACTACTAACAACGCGGCTCATTTGACCTGCACCGATACCGACGGTTTGTTGTTTGCTGACATAAACAATGGCATTTGATTTAACAAATTTAGCTACGCGCCATGCAAATAATAAGTCGAGCATTTGGTCTGCTGTTGGTGCTTTTTTAGTGACCACTTTTAGTTCATCTTGAGTAGTTAATGCAGTATCACGATCTTGAACCAACAAACCACCAGTAACACGCTTGTAGTCTAGTTGTTGAGTCTGTTGGGCAGGGAATTCGCCACAGCACAATAGGCGAATATTCGCTTTTTTGCTGATCACGATTTTGGCTTCGTCACTGATCGAAGGCGCGATAATCACTTCAACAAACTGGCGGTCAATAATAGCTTGCGCCGTTGCAGCATCTAATTCTCGATTAAAAGCGATAATGCCGCCAAATGCAGAAGTAGTATCTGTTTGATAAGCTAAATCATAAGCAGTTAATAAGTTATCAGCCGTTGCAACGCCACAAGGATTGGCATGCTTAACGATGACACAAGCAGGTGCTTCGGGGAATGATTTTACACATTCAAGCGCAGCATCGGTATCGGCAATATTATTATAGGACAGTGCTTTACCTTGTATTTGAACGGCGGCGCTAATGGTGCCCGATTCAGGATTAACTTCAGTATAAAATGCCGCTTTTTGATGTGGGTTTTCGCCATAACGCATATCTTGTGTTTTATGGAATTGACTGTTGAATGTGCGTGGGAAGTTAACTTTGTCATCACCTTCAGTTAAGGTGCCGAAGTAGTTAGCAATCGCGCCATCATAATGCGCGGTGTGTTCGAATGTTTTGATGGCAAGATCAAAACGAGTAGCGTCATCAACACCGCCAGCATTTTCAATTTGTGCAAGTACACGGCTGTAATCACTCGGATCAATCAATACGGTGACAGAGGCATGGTTCTTAGCCGCAGCACGTAACATCGTTGGGCCACCGATATCGATATTTTCAACCGCCATCGCTAAGGTGCAATCATCGCGGACAATCGTTGCTTCAAAGGGATAAAGGTTAACGACAACCAAATCGATAGGTGCAATGTCATGTTCAGCCATAATCGCTTCATCAATACCACGACGACCTAATAAGCCACCGTGAATTTTAGGATGTAAGGTTTTGATCCGACCATCCATCATTTCAGGAAAACCGGTGTGTTCTGATACTTCCTTAACGGGTAACCCTGCTTCTTGTAATAATTTAGCCGTGCCTCCTGTTGATAATAATTCGACGCCAAGACGCGTTAGTTCTTGAGCAAGTTCTAATACGCCGGTTTTGTCTGACACACTTAATAAGGCACGTTGGATTTTATTCATTTCTAATCTCTAAAATTTAAGAAGCAGCTATCCCTTGTTTCTATTGCCTTGAGCAATAAAAAACAACTTATAACCCGTAAGTTTTTAATTTTTTACGTAGCGTGCCACGATTAAGTCCTAAGATCTCAGCGGCGCGACTTTGATTACCGTTGGTATGTTCAAGTGTAGCCTTGAATAAGGGGGCTTCAACTTCGGCTAACAACATTTCATAAAGATTGGCAGCGGGATGGCCTTCCAAATGCTTAAAATAATCTTTTAAGGCGGCCTCGACACATTCACTTAATGGTTGGTGAATCAATTCTTCGGTAGGGCCTATTTTAAAATAGGCGGATGCATAGTTATCTATGTTGTTCATGCGGCAATCATATCCTGTTCGAGTTGAGCAAAAAACTGCTCGGTGAAATCCAGTTGCTGTTGCGCCTGTTCAAGTGTGTTCATGTGTTGACGAAAGGGGTTACCATTGCGTAAACCTTTGCTATACCAAGCAATATGTTTACGTGCCATACGGACACCTGAATATTCACCATAAAAGTTGTAAAGTGTATGTAAATGTTCGATCAGGGTTTGGCTAATTTCATTTACCGTTGGCGGTGATAAATGTTCACCATGTTGTAAAAAATGGTTGATCTGTTGAAATATCCATGGATTTCCTTGAGCAGCTCGCCCTATCATTAAAGCGTCAGCTTGCGTATAAGCAAGCACTTGTTGCGCTTTTTCGGGTGTATATATATCCCCGTTAGCAATCACAGGTATTGAAATTGCAGACTTTATTTCAGCGATGGTGTTGTATTCAGCTTTACCTTGATAAGCATCGGCGCGGGTGCGACCATGTACAGCTAACGCTTGAATACCTGACTGTTCGGCAATACGTGCAATTGCTACACCGTTACGATTACAGGTATCCCAACCAGTGCGGATTTTTAGCGTGACAGGTACATTTACCGCATTGACTACAGCTTCTAAGATCTCACCAACTAGTTTTTCATTCTGTAATAATGCTGAACCAGCCATCACATTACAAATCTTCTTCGCCGGGCAACCCATATTAATATCGATGATATCGGCGCCTTGGTCAACGTTGTGTTGAGCTGCCTCAGCCATCATTTTGGGATCCGTACCTGCGATTTGGATTGAGCGAGGTTCTGGTTCGCCATCATGATTTGCACGTAATAATGATTTTTTACTTGCCCATAACGCTTTGTTGGCAGTAATCATTTCTGATACCACCATGCCAGCTCCTAAGCGCCGACATAACTGTCTAAAAGGGCGATCCGTTACGCCAGCCATCGGTGCTAAGAACAAATTGTTAGGTAATGTGTAAGGACCAATTTTCATCACCGGTTAATGTATTGAAGTTTGATATTAAACATCATGACGCTGGCCAACTATACGTGTCCATTCTTCTTTTAAAACTGCAGGCTGCATGTTAAACCAAGGGTGATAACTTTGGCTGACAGCATCAGCCTGCACATCTAAAATACCGGACAATACTATGGGCGCCCCGGCTTTAGTTAAATTAGCTAAGCGTCCCGCAAGTGATTGCAATGGTCCTGCTAAAATATTGGCCAATAATAAGTCGGCAGGTTCGTCAGGACATTGATCTGGAAAGTACGTCTCGATGTGTACGCCATTACGTGCTGCATTTGCTTGGGTCGCTTCTAAAGCTTGTGGATCAGTATCAACCCCAATCACTTTTTTGGCACCAAGTAAGGCGGCTGCAATCGCTAAAATACCCGAGCCACAGCCATAATCTATGACGTATTTACCTTCAACATCTGCTTGGTCGATCCAGTTTAAACACAAAGCGGTAGTTGGATGTGTGCCCGTACCAAACGCCAACCCCGGGTCTAACATAATGTTAACCGCTTTGGGTTCGACTGGTGACAACCAGCTCGGGCAGATCCATAATCGCTCGCCGAAACAGATGGGTTGGAAACTATCCATCCATTCGCGTACCCAGTCTTTGTCTTCAACGGCTTCGATCCGATAATTCGGTATCGCATGCGGCCTAAGTTTATGAGATAACGAGGTAATAACACTATCGGTATTTTGTTCTGCATCAAATAAAGCGACCACATTAGTAGCTGTCCAAAGTGGTGTAGTGCCAATTTCGGGTTCATAAATTGGCTGATCAGCGTTGTCCTGAAATGTCACGGCTGCGGCACCACATTCAGATAAAGCATCAGACAATCTATCTGCTGCATCAGGAGTACTATCAAAAATAAATTGAATCCAAGCCATTAAAGGCCCAATTTCTTTTCAAGGTAGTGGATGTTGGTGCTACCGATTTGGAAATGGGTATCATCCATAATTGCTTTTTGTAACTCAACATTGGTGTTGATACCTTCGATACCTATTTCACCTAAGGCTGTTTGCATACGAGCAATGGCCGATTTACGGGTTTGTCCATAAGCGATTAATTTTCCGATCATAGAATCATAATTAGGTGGTACGCGATAGCCACTGTAAACATGAGAATCCATACGAATACCTGCACCGCCCGGGGCATGATAATGCGTAATTAACCCTGGGCTTGGCATAAACGTTCTGGAGTCTTCAGCATTGATACGGCATTCGATAGCATGGCCATTAAGAATAATATCTTGTTGAGTGAATGGTAGCGGTCTACCAGCAGCAATGTGAATTTGTTCGGCGACTAAATCAATACCAGAAATTTGTTCTGTTATCGTATGTTCAACTTGAATTCGAGTATTCATTTCAATGAAATAAAATTTACCATCTTGGTATAGAAACTCAAAAGTACCTGCGCCACGATAACCAATTCGTATACATGCATCGGAACAGATTTTACCCATTTTGGCACGTAATTCTGGAGTAATACCGGGTGCTGGAGCCTCTTCGACTACCTTTTGATGACGACGTTGCATTGAGCAGTCACGTTCGCCTAAATGTACGGCATGGCCATGTTGATCGGCTAATACTTGAAACTCAATGTGACGTGGATTTTCTAAGAATTTCTCCATGTAAATCACGTCGTTGGCAAATAACTGTTTGGATTCACTTCGCGTTAATGCGATGGCATTTAACAGATGTGCTTCACTGTGAACTTCACGCATGCCACGACCACCACCACCACCTGATGCTTTAATGATAATGGGATAACCAATTCGTTTGGCTAGTCGAAGATTAGTTGTATCATCATCGCCAAGAGGACCATCAGAACCAGGCACACAGGGTACACCAGCTTCTTTCATTGCGGCAATAGCGGATACTTTGTCACCCATTAGACGAATAGTTTCAGATTTAGGGCCGATAAAGATAAAGCCACTTTGTTCTACACGCTCGGCGAAATCTGCATTTTCTGATAAAAATCCGTAGCCAGGGTGAATAGCCGATGCATCAGTGATTTCAGCCGCACTGATAAGTGCTGGCACGTTCAAGTAGCTTTGAGCAGAAGCCGCTGGACCAATGCACACAGTTTCATCCGCTAATAAAACGTGTTTCAAATCGCGATCCACATCAGAGTGAACAGCAACTGTTTTAATGCCTAATTCTTTGCAGGCTCTAAGTACTCGAAGGGCAATTTCACCCCGGTTAGCAATGACAATTTTATCAATCATGATGTTTCTTTATCCGTAGTTGAGATGTGTGAATTCACCTTCTTGTAACGTTTATTCGATGATAACTAAAGGCTCGCCAAACTCAACAGGATTCCCATTTTCAACCAGAATTGCTTTAACTATACCGCTACGGTCAGATTCAATTTGGTTAAACATTTTCATCGCTTCGATAATACAAATTACATCGCCAGTAGCAACTGATTGTCCGACCTCAACAAATGAAGCTGAATCAGGTGATGATGAGCGATAGAAAGTGCCGACCATTGGTGATTTCACTGCTTGATCGAAGTTTGCTACCGCAGCGGGGGCTTCAATCGCCGCTACGGACGCTGCTGGTACTGCAGCGGGTGCTGGCGCATAGTGCTGCATTGAAGGTGAGGCCATCATAATAGGTGCTGTTGCGCTAGCACGACTAATACGTACTGATTCTTCGCCTTCTTTAATTTCAATTTCTGCAACATCTGATTCTTGTATTAAATCGATCAGTTTTTTTATTTTACGAATATCCATTTAGATAACCTTATTTAGTGGTGTGTTTTATAGCTGCTTGTAAAGCGAGTTCATAACCTTGGGCCCCTAAACCACAGATCACACCGAGGGCAATGTCTGAAAAATAGGAGTGATGTCGGAATGTTTCCCGAGTATGTATATTAGATAAGTGCACTTCAATAAATGGTACTTCAATGGCAGATAAAGCATCACGGATGGCGACGCTGGTATGGGTAAATGCCGCAGGATTGATAATAATAAAGTCGGTGTCGTCGGTGCGAGCAGAATGAATTTTATCGATCAATTCATGTTCGGCATTCGACTGAAAGTTTTCGAGTTGATATCCGGCTACAAAGGCTTGTGATGTTAAGCGCTGTGTAATGTTTACTAGCGTATCAGAGCCATAATGCTCGGGCTCGCGCGTCCCTAGAAGATTCAGATTGGGGCCGTGCAACACGAGAATTTTTGCCATTTTAGTAATTCTGCCAAGGTCTGTTAATTAGAAGAATTTTGCACGAAGGGCTAATTATTGTCCAGTTTTTTAACTGAAAAGTGGCTTGTTGTCGCTAAGTTCGGCGAAATGTGTTGTTTTTTTGGTTAAAGTTAAGTAACTGGTAGCTTCTTGAGATGATCGAGTAATTCTGAGGCGCTGGTACCGCCTATTAAACGATATTGTGTATATTCTTGACCACTAGCATCAAAAAATAATAAGGTCGGCGGGCCAAATAAGCCGAAATGTTTTAATAATGCCTTATGTTCTTCAGTATTGTCAGTAATGTCGATTTGGATAAGTGTTGTGTCAGTCAGAGCAGTCGCAACGTTAATATCCTGAAATGTAGTGGCTTCCATTTTTTTGCATTCAACACACCAGTCAGCATAAAAATCAAACATAGCGGGCTGTTTAGATTGAGCTAATAATTGCTCGAGCTCGGATAAATTATCAATTTGGGTAAATGCTAGACCATGAGTATCTATTTTATTAGTTTGCTCTGCTTTAGTTATGCCTTGTAATGGTTGCCAAATGTTTTGACCACCACTGGCGCCGCCAACGATTAATAGACTGCCATATACTAATAAAATGAGTCCAAATCCTTTCGTGAGTTTTTGCCAACCGTTAGCGTCAATAGTAAGTGTATTTAAGGCACCCAGATAGACGGCAGATACTATCAATAATCCGCCCCAGAGCAATAAGCTTACCCAGCCAGGAATGATGCGTTCTAACATCCAGATTGCGAGTCCTAGCATCAGAACACCAAAAATGGCCTTGATGGAGTTCATCCATTTACCCGCTTTAGGTAGTAACGATCCAGCAGATGTACCAATAATTAACAGTGGTAAGCCCATGCCCATGCTCAGCATAAATAAAGCTGCGCCACCCAAGATTGGATCACCATGTTGACCAATAAAAATAAGCGCACCCGCTAACGGCGGAGCAAGACATGGTCCGACAATTAACCCAGACAATAAACCCATTAGGCCAGCACCAACGAGACTACCTCCTTGTTGCTTGTGACTAATTTGGTGTAGCCGGTGTTGCAATGCATGTGGAAGCTGTAGTTCAAATAAGCCAAACATTGAGAGTGATAAAATGACAAATAGGCCACTAAAACTCACAATAATCCATGGGTTTTGGAACATGGCTTGTAAATTTTCTCCTAATAAGCCTGTCATAATACCTGCAGCAGTGTAGGTGATTGACATAGCTAATATGTAACTTAAAGAGAGTAGAAATGCACGATAAGTGGTAATTCGTTCGCCGCCACCGACTATGATGCTAGACAAAATCGGGATCATTGGGAATACACAGGGTGTGAAGGCCAGTAATAATCCTAGGCCAAAAAAGCCCAGCATGATTTTGATTAAACTATCTTCAGCTAAGCTTTGTGCAATGCGATCTTGTTCTGCAAAGACGGGAATCTCAGGCGTCTTATTAATCACATTGATAGAGGGTTGGACGTCGCTGGCAACCATAGCAGGTAGCGTCAGTAATAGTGTTTTACTGGTTGGCGGATAACAGATATTAAAAGTTTCTGAGCAGCCCTGATAATGAGCTTTTAGGGTGATCTGTTGACTTTCTGAGCTGCGATCAAGGGGTAACGTAACATCGGTATCATGGTGGTAAACTTCACTTAAACCGAAAATTTCATCCATTTTATTTTCACCGGCAGGCAATGAAAATTCAGCTAGTTGTACATTAGCATTATCAATTAGTTCAAACTGAATTTTGTCGCGATAAAGATAATTGCCTTCGGCAATTTGCCAGCGTGCCAATAGAGATTGTGGATCTTGAACTTGAGCAGAAAAGATAAAAACTTCATCAACACCGGGTGGTGTTTCGAAATCATTTTGTAAACCAAGGCTGTCTAATATACCCGGCCGCGCTTGAATGCTAAGGCTGAGCAATAGTAAACATAAAAAGAAATTTTTTTTCATTGGTAACATTGGCCACTTAGAAGTATGTATGAGTAGACAATCTTAACAAGTGATAGTTACAACATACAGAGCAAAAAATGAATTAATCGTGTCAATCACTCATAATATTGTAATAATTCCGCAATCTTTTCTATAAGAGGGTTTACGTACTGTGGAAATAAAGACGATACATCACCTTGAAACGCAAGCAATGAAAAAAAGCCATAACGAGCTGGCACGTATAGGCTTCGCTTTATTCTTTTTAGTCGGTATTTTAGCCTATAGTTTTGCCACCAGTGGCGGTGTGCCCAATCATCTTTTCTTAGCAATTGCCGCCGTTTTTGGTGGTTATATGGCGATGAATATTGGTGCCAATGACGTGGCTAATAATGTCGGTCCAGCCGTAGGTTCAAAAGCATTAACTATGGGCGGTGCGATAGTCATCGCTGTGATATTTGAGGCATCAGGTGCCTTTATTGCCGGTGGCGATGTAGTGTCGACAATTAAGAACGGCATCATCGATATCAATGGTTTTGGTGGTGATACAGACAGCTTCATATGGGCGATGATGGCTGCGTTATTGGCTGCTGCTTTATGGTTAAATGTTGCAACGATGGCCAAAGCACCTGTGTCGACAACTCACGCTATTGTTGGTGGGGTGATGGGTGCAGGGATTGCCGCCGCAGGATTTGGTATTGTTAACTGGAGCACCATGGCCAAGATTGCCACGTCATGGGTTATTTCACCGTTAATCGGTGGCATCATTGCCGCTAGTTTTTTATTGGCAATTAAAAAAACAATCATTTTTCGTGAAGATAAAATTAGTGCCTCTTACATTTGGGTACCTTATTATGTCGCTTTTATGGCATGGGCTTTTGTGACCTATTTAGTGCTAAAAGGCTTGAGTTCAATTTGGCCAAATATTATCAACTCAATCAATAGTTTGCTGTTTTTTACTATCGAAGTCACGGATAAGCCAAGTTTTACTACGGCGGCGCTGATGGGCGTTGTGACAGCGCTAGTTGTTTACTTTATTGTTAAACGTTCGCTAAAAGTTAAATTACATCGTTTAACCAATGATCGGGCTAGTGTGAATGTATTGTTCACTATTCCACTTATTTTTGCTGCGGCCCTACTTAGTTTTGCCCATGGTGCAAACGATGTTGCTAATGCTATAGGTCCTCTGGCAGCTATTAATGATGCGGTGATGACCGGCGGCATCACTACTACCGCAGATATTCCTTTCTGGGTAATGGGTGTTGGTGCATTTGGTATAGCGATAGGCTTAGCATTGTATGGTCCTCGATTGATAAAAACCGTAGGTAGCGAAATTACTGAATTAGATCAGATGCGTGCGTTTTCAGTGGCCATGGCTGCAGCGGTTACCGTGATTATAGCCAGTCAATTAGGTTTGCCAGTAAGTTCAACACATATCGCTATTGGTGGTGTATTTGGTGTAGGTTTTTTAAGAGAATGGCTAGACTCAACGTCCAGTATTGAATCAGAGATTCAAAATGATAAAGTCGAGCTTGAAGAAGAAAAGAAACGTCGTAACGCTTTAAAACATGAGCTTAAAGATTTACGTCAAAAAACAATTAAGGCAACGGAAGATTATCGACGTATTACCGAGCTTTATACTGCCATTGATGTAGAGAAAGATGCCATCAAACTGGTTAAAAAAGAACTGAAAAAAGACAAAAAAACTTTATACGTTAAACGCGATGCTATTAAGAAAATTGTGACTGCTTGGGTTATCACAGTACCCGCTTCAGCAGTATTGGCCGCGTCGGTGTTTTATATGATTAAAGGTGTAGTGACCTAGGTTTAAGAAATGAATCGCGCCAAACATATTCTTAAAAGCATATTTGGTTATGATGACTTTCGGCATGATCAGCAAGACATAATTCAAGCGTTATTAAAGGGCAATGACGCGCTGGTTTTAATGCCGACAGGTGGTGGTAAATCACTGTGTTACCAGATCCCCGCATTAGTGCTAGAAGGTACGGCAATTGTTATCTCGCCGTTGATTGCGTTAATGCAAGATCAGGTCGATGCCTTACGTCAGCTTGGTATTAAAGCCGCGTTTCTCAACTCAAGCTTAAGTCAAAATGATGCTTATGCTGTTGAACAACGACTGATTAATGGCGATCTCGACTTGCTTTATGTGGCACCAGAACGCGTGCAGAACAGCAATATGCTAGGCTTATTAGATCGTTGTAAATTATCATTATTTGCCATCGATGAAGCGCATTGTGTATCACAATGGGGCCATGATTTTCGACCAGACTATCAACAGCTTAAACTACTGCACCAGCGCTACCCGACGATACCTAGAGTAGCCCTTACAGCGACTGCAGACAAACGTACGCGTGAAGAAATCATTAGTCAGCTACAATTAGAAAATGCGTACGTTTTTGTTAATAGTTTTGATCGACCAAATATTCATTATGCGATTTCTGAAGGTAATAATGCTAAGCAGCGTTTATGGCAGTTTATAGATAATAATCACTCTCAAGATGCTGGCATTGTCTATTGTCTATCGCGCAAAAAGGTAGAAGAAATTGCTAGTTGGTTAACAGAACAAGGTCGGGATGCATTGCCATATCACGCTGGATTACCGCCAGAAGTTCGTCAGCGTAATCAACAGCGATTTCTACGTGATGAAGGTGTCATTATCGTAGCAACAATTGCTTTTGGTATGGGTATTGATAAACCCGATGTAAGGTTTGTTGCCCACTTGAACTTGCCAAAGAGTATTGAAGCCTATTATCAAGAAACTGGCCGTGCGGGTCGGGATGGGGCACCTGCCAATGCATGGATGGCCTATGGTCTGCAAGATGTCATTACCTTGCGACAGTTTATGCAAGACTCTAAAGCCGATGAAGCCCATAAACGGATGGAGCATCATAAACTCGAATCCATGTTGGGATTATGTGAGTTAATTACTTGCCGCAGACAAACCTTATTGAGTTATTTTGATGAGGCCAGCCCAGAGCCATGTGGTAATTGTGATAATTGTTTACGGCCGCCTGAAAAGTGGGACGGCACCGAATCAGCACAGAAAGCGCTGTCATGTATTTATCGAACCGAACAGCGCTTCGGGGTGAATTACATCGTTGATATCTTACATGGCAAAAATGATGAACGTATTCAACGTAATGGCCACGATAAGATTAGTACCTTTGGCATTGGCAAAGACATCATAGTGACAGAATGGCGAAGCTTGTTCAGACAGTTAATTGCACTAGGGTATGTTGATATTGATATCGAACGGCACGGTGCGCTGTGTTTGACTGAAAAATGTCGCGGTATTTTACGTGGCGAACACTCATTACAATTAAGAAAGCAGGTTAAACAAGACAAAATAACGCCTGATAAAAAACAGAAATCGATCGTGCGACCACAAGATCAGCCATTATGGAACGCCTTGCGAGCATTGCGTACTTCATTGGCAGAAGACGCGGGTGTACCGCCTTACGTAATTTTCCATGATGCGACCTTGCAAGAAATGGTTAAAAAACGACCGCTAACAGAACTAGATATCAATCGTATTTCCGGTGTTGGCGGTCAAAAATTAGCGCGCTATGGTAAGGTTTTTCTTGCTGAAATTAGCCGATATCCTTTATCTGAATTACTAGACAATCGACTCAGCGCCACCGTGAATGAAACGTTAATGCTTTATCAACAAGGCATAGATGTTGAGAAAATTGCCCAACAGCGTGATGTCAAGCAAAGCACAATTTATACCCATTTAGCCGATGCTATTGAAGTCGGTTTATTGGATGTTCATGATGTAACAGGATTATCTAAGGCCGAGTTTAATGAAATCGTGTTTGTACTCGAATCACAAGAAGATCAAGAAAAAGGTCGCTTGAAACCGGTCTATGATGAATTGGTTGGTGAGTATGATTATGGTGTCTTAAAGTGTGTACAGGCGGCGATTTAAAGGACTGTTACAAAACTGTAACAATTAGTCGCTATGATTGATGGATCAAGATATGGCCAGGAGCGAAATAATGACAACAGCGATTTTAGTAGTAGAAGATGACGTAGCGATTAGAGACATGTTATGTTTTTCACTTAAACAAATGGGTTATACCTGTGTGGCTGCGGGTGATGGCGAGCAGGGATTAGAATGTTTAAAAATACAGCAGCCGGATTTAATTTTATTAGATTGGATGTTGCCAGGCATTGATGGTATTGAGTTTATTCGTCGGTTGCGAGCCAATGAATTTTTAGCGAATATCCCCGTTATTATGCTAACGGCTAAAGGTGAAAGTGAAGATTTAGTCAAAGGCTTAAGCGTGGGAGCTGATGATTATGTAAATAAGCCATTCTCACCACCCGAATTAGGCGCTCGGATTAAGGCTGTTTTAAGACGTTGTAATCCCACAGAATCAGGAGGTAAACAAACTATTGAATGTGATGCGTTGATACTCGATACAAAGAGTCATCGAGTCACCATTAATGGTGAGCGAATTGATTTAGGACCAACGGAGTTTCGTCTGTTACATTTCTTTATGAAAAATACTGACAGAGCCTATAGTCGTGGACAATTGTTAGATTACGTGTGGGGCGATACGGTTTATATTGAAGAGCGTACCGTTGATGTGCATATTCGTCGTTTACGTAAAGCATTAGAGCCATCAGGATATGATAACTTCGTACAAACAGTACGTGGTGTGGGTTACCGTTTTTCTGTTGAAAAGTAGGGTTAACTGAATGCAATGGGACTATTGGCGTCTACTTACCATCGTGAGTCTGTCAGGCTTTGTAGGATTGTTATTCGGGCAGATGATGACCTTTATGTTTCTGGCCTCACTTGGCTATGCTTTATGGTTACAAAATACTTGGTATCAGCTGTGGCATTGGCTGCAAAAGCCGAAAAAAAATCCTTCCCCCTCGGCAGATGGCGTGATTGATAACGTGTGTCGTCAGGTTGAACAGGTTCGCCAACAAAATAGCTCGCGAAAAAAGAAGCTGGCAGGTTATCTTAAACGATTCCAATCAGCGACCGCTGCGTTACCTGATGGCATTATTATTTTGGGTGATTATGATCAAGTAGCGTGGGCTAATCAGTCAGCAGCAGTGTTATTAGGTGTACGTTGGCCAAGAGATAGTAATGTCCGGGTTAAAAACCTTATTCGTGACCCCGCATTTCAGAAATTGCTGAGTGATCCAGCGGAAAAGGGCAACACCGCGACAGTGATCTCCCCGCTTAATTCTGCGATGGCATTAGAAATGAAGGTGGTTAGTTATTTGGGTAATGGTCGCATGTTGATTGCGCGAGATATGACACAGACCATTAAATTACAACGTATGCGTCGCGACTTTGTGGCCAATGTATCTCATGAATTACGAACACCTTTAACCGTGTTACGTGGTTATTTAGAAACATTCACTGAAGATAGTCCCGCTGAACACTGGGCCAGTGTTTTGCCAGTTATGCGTCAGCAAACCGATCGCATGCACATTATGATTAAAGACTTACTTTCATTATCACAATTAGAGACAGGTGAAAAAAAATTACAGTCTGTACCTATCAATGTAAGCGCGTTTATTCGTGCCATTGTTGATGATGCTAAATGTCTAAGACAGTTTAATGATCATGATATTCAACTGGGTTTTATGAGTGAACAATGGTTGCTGGCTGATCCTGATGAATTACGTAGCGCTGTATCTAATTTGGTTTTTAATGCCGTCAAATACACACCACCCAATTGTAAAATTGAGGTGAGTTGGCAAGTAGATAATACTTACGGCAACATTGTGGTGCGCGATGAAGGCGAAGGGATTGCAGAGCATCATCTTGATCGGTTAACCGAACGTTTTTATCGCGTTGATAGCGGGCGAGCATCAACAACGGGTGGTACAGGACTTGGTTTAGCCATCGTGAAGCATGTTTTACAACGTCATGACGCCGTGCTGGATATCTCTAGTGAACTCGGGATGGGCAGCCGTTTTTGTTGTCGATTTCCAATAGCAAAAGTAATTGATAAACCTTTGGTGTGATGGATTTTTTAAGCACTGTCATCTAACTGTCACAATTATTTAATATGCTTGTCATATTCGGACGGGATACTTAGTCCAGTAACTTGGTTACTACTTATTTTTATTTGGGAGCTGGACAACAATGTTCAAGAAAAAATTAGCAATTTTAGGCGCCGCGGTAACGTTGGCTTTTTCTACGACTACTTTTGCTGGCGAAGTTGATTCTGCCTTAGCTGATTATGAAAAAGTAAGTGGCATTTCTGGCAGTTTATCAAGTGTTGGTTCCGATACCTTAGCCAACTTGATGACACTCTGGGCAGAAGAGTTCAAACGTGAATATCCGAATGTCAGTATTCAAATTCAAGCGGCAGGGTCGTCTACTGCGCCACCTGCCTTGACAGAAGGTACTTCAAACTTCGGTCCAATGAGTCGTAAGATGAAAGACGGAGAAGATGCGGCATTTGAATCGAAGTATGGCTATAAAGCCACACCGATTCGGGTGGCTATTGATGCCTTAGCGGTTTATGTTCATAAAGATAACCAAATTGAAGGTTTAACAATACCCCAAGTAGATGCCATTTTCTCGGCAACGCGTAAATGTGGTAATCCTGAAGATATCAATGATTGGAATCAAGTGGGTATTGATCTTGGTAATATTCAACTTTACGGTCGTAACTCTGTATCAGGTACATACGGTTACTTTAAAGAGCATGCCTTATGTAAAGGCGATTATAAAAATAGCGTAAACGAACAACCAGGTTCAGCATCTGTAGTTCAAGGTATTACTAAATCATTGAACGGTATTGGTTACTCTGGTATTGGTTACAAAACATCAGGTGTTAAAGCGGTTGCTTTAGCTAAAGAGGCTGGCAAACCCTTTATTGCGGCAAACGAAGAAAATGCGGCTAATGGTAGTTACCCATTATCTCGTTATCTATACGTTTATGTGAACAAAGCGCCTAATAAGCCATTAGCGCCAATTGATCGTGAATTTATTAAAATGATACTCGCAAAAGTGGGTCAGAAAGTTGTTATCAAAGATGGCTACATTCCATTGCCAGCTTCAGTAGTGGAAAAAGAGTTAGCTAAACTAAACTAATTTTTGTAAAAATATCATTAAATGCCTCGTACAACGTTTGTACGAGGCATTTTATTATCTAATATAATGAAAAACCGATTGAACACAGTCTGTTTTTTATTGTGTTATGGCAAGCATGTTTGGTGATAAGTCGAATATGTGAATGGAGTTACATACTTCAATTTGACAATGGTATCTGAATTTTATGGTTGAACGTTCATTAAAGAATAGTGTACTACCCGCTCCAAATTCTCCGGTAGCAATGCGCCGTCGCGCATGGCGTGAATTCAAAGATCGTCTTGCTAGATATGGCGTAGCTATCGGCGGTATATCAGTTATTTTCGCCATAGTGCTGATTTTCTTTTACTTGCTGTATGTGGTGATGCCATTATTTTATGGTGCTGAAATCGATACCACAGCGCAATACAACACTAAAATAAACAACAGCACCCATTTAACTTTAAACGAATATAACGACGTTGCTTTAACCCTCGACATGCAAGCTAAGGTCGAGTTTTTTGATGCAACGACGGGTCAAGATTTATTAGATGTCACATTGCCATTACCTGACAAAGCTAAGATCGTTAGTTTCAGCAAAGGCGCAGCTACAACAGGTGTTTTTGCATACGGTTTTGATAATGGTACTGCCTTAGTTTTCCAGCAAGACTACAAAATTAGTTACCCGAAAGGAACGACTCGTAAAATTACCCCATCAATTATCTATCCATTAGGCGAAAAAGTACAAACGGTTGATATCAAAGGACAAGCATTAAGCCTATTAAGCGTACAAGGTAACACTGATAAAACAACATTAGTGGGCTTAACGCAAGATAATCGCGTTGTTTTAAAGAGTCTGACACGTGAAGAAAATTTCATGGATGAAGATGCCTTCACCATTGAAGAAAAAACATCAATGATTAAACTTGATATCAATGAGCATATTACGCATTTACAAGTGGATATCGATCAACGTGAATTATATTTAGCTGACAGTGCTGGCTACATAAGCTACTTTGATATAACCGATATTGAGACGCCACGGTTAATCCAAAAGATTAAAGGTGTCCCTTCAGGCGTTAAAATTACCACTTTAGAGTTCTTGACGGGAGGTATTTCAATTTTAGTGGGACGTAGTGATGGTCAAATTGATCAATGGTTTCCCGTTCGGGATCCCAATAATAATTACACCTTGCATAATGTGCGTAGCTTTAACGATCAAACATCAGCCATCATTGCTATTTCGCCTGAATATGCTCGTAAAGGTTTCCTCGCTTTAGATGCCGCAGGTCAACTCGCGATTTATCATACAACAGCGCATCGAACGTTACTCGTCAAGCCCTTAGTAACTGGAAACAATGCGGTGATGGCGATTTCTCCTCGCGCCAATGGATTGATCAGTATGACTGCGGATGGTCAGGCTAAGTTAACGATGATAGATAATGAACATCCAGAAATCTCGTGGCATTCATTGTGGGAGAAAGTCTGGTATGAAAGTCGCGATAAACCTGAATATATTTGGCAATCCTCATCGGCGAGTAATGACTTTGAGCCTAAGTTTAGCTTAAGTCCGTTGACCTTTGGTACGATTAAAGCGGCATTTTATGCGATGTTGGTTGCAGTGCCATTAGCCATCATGGGAGCGATTTTTACCGCTTATTTTATGTCACCGACGATGCGAACTTTTGTTAAACCTACGATTGAAATCATGGAAGCCTTACCGACTGTTATATTAGGTTTTCTTGCTGGATTATGGTTGGCACCTATTATTGAGGGCAATCTTCCGGGTGTCTTTTCGATATTGATTTTGCTACCAGTGATGACATTGCTCACTGCATGGTCTTGGACTAAATTACCTCGACGTTTTCGTGAGAGTATACCAGATGGTTGGGAAGCGGCTATTTTGATACCCGTTGTGATCATGGTAGGCGTGGTCTCGATGATGGCAAGTCCAGCACTCGAATTATGGTTGTTTGATGGCAATATGCCGCAATGGTTGAATGATATCGGCGTGGACTTCGATCAACGTAACTCTTTAGTCGTTGGGTTGATGATGGGCTTTGCCGTTATTCCTACCATCTTCTCCATTACTGAAGATGCTATTTTCTCTGTTCCAAAGCACTTGACGGTAGGTTCATTAGCCTTAGGTGCTACACCTTGGCAAACACTGATACGCGTTGTTTTATTGACAGCAAGTCCTGGTATCTTTTCTGCGGTGATGATTGGTTTAGGCCGTGCAGTCGGTGAAACCATGATCGTATTAATGGCGACGGGCAATACACCGATTATGGACTTTAATATATTTGAAGGTTTCCGTGCCTTGTCAGCAAATATAGCGGTTGAAATGCCCGAAGCAGAAGTGGCCAGCTCCCATTATCGTGTGTTATTCCTTGCAGCCTTAGTATTGTTCATGGCGACATTTGTCTTCAATACGGTGGCTGAAGTTGTGCGTCAGCGTTTACGTACTAAATACAGCAGTCTTTAAGGCTAGGTGGAAAAAAACATGTCAAATAAATCATTTTCTTCTTGGTATAAAAGCGGTAGCCCTTGGGTATGGCTTAATGCAGGTGCGGTAAGCATCAGCTTAGTCATGGTGGTGGGATTGTTATTGTTAATTGCTGTACGTGGTCTGGGACATTTTTGGCCTGCCGACATTATGTCGATTACTTACAACGACCCAGATAAAAAATCGATTACCTTGATTGCCGAGGCGGTTGAGACAGAAGTCGTATCCGCTGTGAGATTAAAAAAAGTAGGTGTCTATTTACCTGAAGGGCAAGTAAGCGGTGAACGCCATTTATTGAAAGTCGGTAACCGTGATTATTTTGGCCTAGACTTTCTTTGGATAAACGCTTTGTGGATGGGTGAAACAACCTACCCTGAAGATCTGGTCGCAATTGAGCGCAGAGAGTGGGGTAATTTTTATGGCTATCTCACCAAGGTCAAGCAGAAAGGTGAGGTGGTTGCTGCTGGTGATGATGCATGGGATGAATTGCAAAAGCGTCTAGAACGAAGTAATAGCCTTGTCAATGAGATAACTGCCATTGAAAAAAATGAAGTTGGTAAAATAAATCATGGTTTAGAGGAATTACGCTTACAAAAACGCCAACATGAATTAGATGGCCTCCCAGAAGGTTCGCTGGCATATCATGAAATAGAACAAGAACGTAAGCAATGGAATGTTAGGTATCAGGGCTTACAAAAACAATTAGCTGATCTGTACGCCGCATTAAATCGTGATCAGATCATGGTGGCTATATCTGATGGTCGCGAAGTTGAACTTCCGATAGCTAAAGTAATTGATATATATCGTCCTAATGGCATGAATGTAATAGAAAAATTAGGCGTGTATTTTGAAGAGGTGTGGAAGTTCGTCTCTGGTGAACCACGTGAAGCAAATACAGAAGGTGGTATATTTCCAGCAATTTTCGGTACGGTAATGATGGTGATGATCATGGCGGTATTAGTAACTCCATTTGGTGTTATTGCTGCCGTTTATTTGAAAGAATACGCTAAACAAGGAGCGACAGTTCGCTTAATCCGGATCGCGGTGAATAATCTTGCTGGGGTGCCCTCTATTGTTTATGGTGTATTTGGTCTGGGCTTCTTTGTTTATTTCTTAGGAGGAAACATTGATGACATATTCTTCCAAGCAAAACTACCATCTCCTACTTTTGGTCAACCGGGCATGTTATGGGCATCATTAACCTTAGCTATTTTGACTGTTCCTGTAGTTATTGTGGCGACAGAAGAAGGTTTATCACGTATTCCTCGTGCGATTCGTGAAGGTAGTTTGGCCTTAGGCGCAACGAAAGCAGAAACTTTATGGCGAACCGTATTGCCGATGACTGCGCCAGCAATGATGACCGGTTTGATTTTGGCGGTAGCGCGCGCTGCGGGTGAAGTTGCGCCACTGATGATGGTCGGTGTAGTAAAATTAGCCCCAGCATTAGCTGTTGATAATATTGCTCCGTATTTACATTTAGATCGTCAATTTATGCATTTGGGTTTCCATATCTACGATGTGGGTTTCCAAAGCCCGAATGTTGAAGCGGCAAGACCGCTGGTTTATGCGACAGCATTCTTATTGGTACTGATCATTATTATATTGAATATGTCAGCGATTTCGATTCGAAATCGTTTGCGTGAAACCTCTAAAGCAAGTGAGAATTAAGATGGAAGCAACGACACAACAAAAAACACCGACGGCAGCACGGTCAATTGATATTGAATCAATGCAACGTGGACCTAAACTTAATATGGATAACGAGTCGATCTGCCTAGAAGTAAAGGATTTCAACCTGTTCTATGGCAGCAAGCAAGCCTTACATGGCATTGATATGAAGATTGCCAAAAATAGAGTAACTGCATTTATCGGCCCAAGTGGTTGTGGTAAATCAACATTATTACGTTGTTTTAACCGGATGAATGATTTAATTGATACCGTGAGTATTGAGGGTGAAATGCGCTTAGATGGCAATGATATCAATGCCCCGTCAGTGAATGTAGCTGATTTACGTCGCCAAGTTGGTATGGTGTTTCAAAAGCCGAACCCTTTCCCTAAATCGATTTATGAAAACGTAGCGTATGGTTTACGTATTCAAGGCGTTAATGATCGTGCAACTCTCGATAAAGTCGTTGAATCTTCGCTCAAAGGGGCGGCGTTATGGGATGAGGTAAAAGATCGTTTAAATGAGTCTGCGATGGGTATGTCAGGTGGTCAGCAACAACGTTTAGTTATTGCTCGTGCTATTGCGATTGAGCCGGAAGTATTATTACTTGATGAGCCTGCATCGGCTTTAGACCCTTTATCAACACTTAAAATCGAAGAGTTGATTTATGAGTTGAAGGCTAAATACACCATCGTTATTGTTACGCATAATATGCAACAAGCGGCACGTGTTTCTGATTACACCGCATTTATGTACATGGGTGAGATGATTGAATTTGGGCCTACCGATGAGTTGTTCACTAACCCAAGCAAAAAACAAACAGAAGATTATATTACAGGCCGTTACGGTTAATAATAAGAGACATCTTTGCAATCAGTCTCAGTGGCATAACACGGATCAGGAGTTCAGTAATGGTTACCAATTCACAACATATTTCCCAGCAGTTTGAAAAAGAACTACAAGATGTTCGCTCTCGCGTTTTAGCGATGGGTGGATTATTAGAACAACAAGTTAGCAACGCCTTAGAAGCCTTGATGACGGGTAATACCGAGTTAGCACGTTTGGCCATTGATACCGACAAAGAAGTGAATTCTTTAGAAATGAGTATCGATGAAGAATGCATTCAAATCATCGCACTGCGTCAACCCACTGCAGGCGACTTAAGACTGGTGACCGGTATTTTAAAAACGATTACTGATCTAGAACGTATTGGTGATGAAGCCACCAGCATTGCTAGAATGGCGCTTAATTTGTCCGAAAAAGACCGTCCTAAAAAGAATTATCGCGAGTTACAATCATTAGGCAATCATGTTTGCACCATGCTGCGTGATGCTCTAGATGCCTTTGCCCGTTTTGATGTTGATCAAGCGGTCAAAGTGGCCAGTGAAGACCAATATATTGATGCTGAATATGAAAGCATCGTTCGTCAGCTTATTACTTATATGATGGAAGATCCCCGAGCGATTACCCGCGTGATTGATATGATTTGGTCTGCTCGATCATTAGAGCGAATTGCGGATCATGCTCATAATGTGTGTAAACATATTATCTACTTGGTGGAAGGTAAAGATGTACGCCATCTCAGTATCGAAAAAATGGAAAAAGTACTGAATCGTAATCGATGATTAAGATTGGCTGCATAAGTGGTGATGACTTAATAGGACTTTCTTACTCAAATGGAGTGAGCTCACGGCATAATCGAATTATTTTATCGCATCGTTAATATTTGAATCTGTAAGGTCTCAATATAAATAATCATTATCTGAAAGCTGGTCAGGCAGAGCGAAGTCATGCAAAATGTCTGCATATTTCAAAAATAAGTGATTAACATGGAACAACAGACTGAAAATGATATTTTGGCAGCCGTTGATCTAGGCTCCAATAGCTTTCATATGATTATTGCTCGATTACGAGATGGTCATTTTCAAGTAGTCGATAAACTTCGTGAAATGGTTCAATTACGAGCTGGTTTAGATAAACATAATGAGTTATCAGATGAGGCTCAAGCGCGAGCTATTGCTTGTTTAGAACGATTTGGCGAACGCATTAAAGACTTACCGGCAGGTAGCGTGCGGGTGGTAGGAACCAATACCTTACGTATCGCTGAAAATAGTCGACCTTTTTTACGTAAAGCCAGAATTGCCTTGGGGCACTCAATTGCAATCATCGCAGGTGAAGAAGAGGCACGACTCGTCTATCTAGGTGTTGCCCATGCCTTAGCATTTGATCACTCTCGCCGATTAGTAATAGATATTGGCGGCGGCAGTACAGAGTTTATTATTGGTGAAGGTTTTAATGGCTTACGACGCGAAAGTTTAGAAATGGGCTGTGTCAGTTTTTCTCAACGCTTTTTTGCTGATGGCACGATTACCAGAACACGTATTCAAATTGCATTAATTGCCGCTGGATCTCGAATACGCGCCCTTCAGCAACCCTATCGAAAAATGGGTTGGACTGAAGCAGTTGGCGCATCAGGTACTATTCGTAGTGTTGCCAATATTGTTAAAGAAAATGGTTGGGCAGATGATGGTGTGATAACGCCTGAATCTATTGATAAAATCATTGATGCGATGGTGGAAGCGGGCCATATTGATACCTTGCAAATTCTCGGTTTAAGCAATGAACGCACAAATGTTCTAGCTGGCGGAGTGTGTATCTTAAAAGCAGCCTTTGAGCGTCTTAACATTGATCGGATGATCGTGTCCGATGGCGCATTACGAGAAGGCTTGTTGTATGACTTATTAGGACGAATTCAACATGATGATGAACGTGATCGAACCGTTGTTTCCTTAGCGAGACGTTATCAAGTTGATGAAGAGCATGCTGAACGTGTGAGTGTAATGGCCACACAGCTGTTTGAGCAAGTGGCCAAGGACTGGTCAATGGATCATGAAGAGCAGTTGCAATATTTACAGTGGGCGGCTAAATTACATGAGGTTGGCTTATCTATTTCCCATGATCAATCTCATAAACACTCTGCGTATTTGGTTGAATATTCAGACTTGCCTGGTTTTTCCCGTGAAGAGCAACATGCTTTAGCAGTAATTGTGCGTGGCCAACGTCGCTCATTTCCACGAAAAGAACTTAGAAAATTACCCGATGAATTACAACAAACAACAGAACGACTAACCATATTATTGCGTTTAGCAATGGTCTTCAATCGTGGACGTTCTGAACAAACGGATACCTTTGTTGCTTTAACCGTTAAAGAAAAAGGTTTACGTTTAAGTTTGCCCGCTGGTTGGTTAAGTGAACATCCTTTGACTGAATCAGATCTTCTGCGTGAAGCTCATTACCTTAAGGAAATAGGGCTTCAACTTAAGATACGAGAGAGTTTACCGAGCTAACATTTTGTAATCCTTTCTTTCGAATAGAGGATCCTGTTATGTCACCACTTAAAATAATAATAGTGTTATGTTTACTAAACTGTGGCCTAGTTCAAGCAACCGAGTCTATTACGCTGGAAAGTACTACTGGTGATACCTTAATGATTCATCGTCTGAATAACGACGAAATTTGGGGAAGTTTTATGATCACCGACCAAGTTGCCGCGAGTTTTGCTGATCATGAGCTAATTGTGATGCAAATAGATCAACATCAACCCATTAAACTCGATCAGACAAAACGCTGTGGTGGCGGTAAAGGAGACGTTCCACAACAAGTGAGTTACTCATTTGAAAATGAGCTAGCACCATATAAATGGCAATTTAACCAAGTAGAGGCGGTCAAAACGGATATTCTCAAATTAGCGGGTTGGGATAAAGACACCTACCAACACATGCGATCGGATCGGCGTCCTGAGGTGGTTGATTTCCCGATTCGCGGCCCATTGGCTATTGATAGTTTATCGCTTCAATTTGTTCAGGGTAAGATCATTGTCTTTCGCTATGTAACCGATGTTGCTGAAATTCGACAGGCTGAATTTAGATTATTAGATGTTGATTTTCACGAACAGTTTTGAATAAACCCCATCCCCAATGAAAAATATTTCATTGGGGATGTATGTTGTCAGAATTTTAAAGTCATACCTGCATAGACTGAACGGCCCACAGCAGGAACGGTTGTTCCCCATGCAACGCCAGTATCGGACATTGTCATGCCTTGACCTGTATATGCGCCAGCAAGCGGTGCTGAATAGAGGCGATCAAATACGTTTTCTATGCCTACATCAAATCGTGCTTGTTTCCATTCATAACTTGTTCTTAAGTGAATAAGTCCATAACCTGCTGTTTCAACTTCGTTACGTTCAGCGCTGGTATCATTTTTATTCGAAACTACTTCCCATTCGATTGTGTTGTTCCAATTGTTAAGTTTTTGTTCTACAGCAAACCGAGCATTAAGTGGCATGATGTTATAAAGATCGTCGCCAGTATCACGATTTTCACCGCGTACGTAGTTAACATTAGCTTTTGCTACAAATGTACCGTAGTCAGCAGATTGTGCCATAGTTTTGTAACCTGAAACATCAAGCCCATACAGTCTTGCTGAGACGTTTTCGAAGCGTAGATAGACGAATTCATTGCTAGTAGTGAGATTGTTCATTCTGCCCATACCATTGCCAATTCTACCAGCGTCAATAAAGTCATCAACGTAGCTTATATATGGTGTGATCGCTAAGTTCCAGTCTTGTTGGGTAGCATCATGCCAGTCTGCCGTTGCACTTAAAGTATGTGCAATTTCAGGATTTAGATCGAGATTACCAACATAACCATTACCATCCCCTGCTAGGTTAACCATACGCATGGCCATGCCATTGGTTGACCAACTATAACGTTCATATAGATTGGGCGAACGGGTTTTTTGAGCATAGCCAAATTCGTAAGTTTGCATATCAGATGGTGAAAATTTAGTCAGCAATGTGAGATCAATGTTGTCATCTGATTTTTTATGTTCTGCATTGTTAAAAGCATTGGCATCAGCTCCGTACATCCCATTGTAGCCTTGTACATTACCTGCATCCATTCTGACATTTTCATAACGCAGTCCGGCGAGCGTCATCCATTGTGAATTCCAGTTAGCTTCCCATTCCGCAAATACACCATAGCGGTCACGTTCACCATTATTGATATTCCAGAAGGTATCCGGCGACATCATGCCTGTTGTTCCAGATGCCTGCCAATAATCATCTAGTGTATAGCCCTGTAAATCGGTACCGACACGTAACAAGTCACGTTCAGAAAGAATAATTTCAGTTTTTAATGACAGCCCTGTATTGTTGCCTTCTGTCTCCATTGGCATACCCGGCGCCGCACCATAGAAATACTGTTTGTCATCGCCAAACTGCATTTTATGATTTGTTTTTTCATTATAAAGTGATGTTTCAAATGACCCCCAATCAAAATTGCCTTGGTAGATTAGATTAATTCGATCGCTTTTATTTTCAACCATGTCCATCCGCTGGTTTGGCCAACCTTGGTAAGGAATATTTTGCTGAGCAAATTTTAACTGCAATAAGTGATTATCTTGTTTAAAGGCAATACCTAATGATTGATTACTTGATTCGTAGCTACTTGAACCAACTTCATCACCATCAAGGAATCCACGATCACTGGCCGCTATACCTGCTGGTTTAAATTTCTTGCCAGCAGAATAATTATTGGCTTTTGCTGTTGAGCCGTTGTAATTGATGCTCAGTTGTTCAGTGGCTAATGTTGCAGAAACATTGGCGCCACGCGCATCACCGTTAGAACGGTAATAGGTACCTAATTCACCCTTAGTGAGGACCTCCTCTGAAGACTGGGCAAACTCAGATGCATTAGAATTGACAACGATGGTGCCACCGATGCTATCGCCTCCCATACTGACAGGAGAAATACCTGCATATACTTTAATGGAATCAATATTGGTTGGACTAATATAGGACAAAGGTGGGTTCATATGATTGGCACACGCAGAAATAAGATCCATACCGTCGACCTTAATCCTAAGACGGTCATCTGCAAAGCCATGCAAAACAGGTAGACTCGAAACACCACCAGCACCATAAAGCGAAACGCCTGGCATGCCTTTAAGTAATTGAGCCGTATCTGTTACGGATGATTGCAAGGCATTGATATTTTGTTTATCAAGTTGTCCACTTTTATTAAATAAGGCATCTAAGGGTTGACCTGAAACAGTCACTTTTTCTAGTGTTATATCAGTATCAGCATCTTCTGCATAAGCAACTTGACTCATCGCGCTGAGTAGTAATAACGGCAAAGGTAGTAATTTAAAATATGACATGGTTAAAACTCCCAAATAATAACCACGTTAGTTTAATGGCTACTTTGAGAGGATATATGTGTTATTTAAATAAAGTATGCGTGAAATGACGCAATATTATTTTCATATGACATGTTAATCTGCCTTAGTTTTATTAATTTGATGAAGGTTTTAATCGATGGAAGCCATTACTAGTTCATATGTTGCTGCTTTCTTATTAGGTTTATTTAGCACGGTGCATTGTATTGCTATGTGTGGCTCGGTCATTGGTGCTTTAACCTTGAGCCTGCCAAAAGAAATACGTGAAAATCAGTCGAAAATGTTTCCCTATGTATTGAACTATAATCTGGGCAGATTGTTTAGTTATGGCTCGGCGGGCGCGATTGTGGGCTTGTTGAGTTCGCCATTAGTAGATATTAATGGTCATCAAGTATTACGTTATGTATCACTCGTGGTGATGATTGCCATGGGTCTCTATTTGGCGGGATGGTTTCCTAAATTTGCCAGAATGGAAAGAATGGGCGCACCTATCTGGCGTTGGTTACAACCAATCGGACAAAAGTTACTACCGGTCAAAACACGCTCGCAAGCATTGTTTTTAGGTATTATCTGGGGCTGGTTGCCGTGTGGTTTAGTTTATTCAGCATTAGCCGTTTCTGCGACAGTCGGTGATCCTGTCAAAGCATCCTTAGTTATGTTAGCTTTTGGTGCCGGGACATTACCTGCGGTGATGGGTGCAGGTATGTTTACAGGTATGTTATCCGCGATGGCCAGAATCAAGCATTTGAGACAAGTAGCCGGTGTATTGATTATCGCCATGGCTTTGGCAACAACATTTTGGCCAATGAATATGAAGCATGATATCCAAAATAGCCAGCAAGGCCATAATGGTGCTTATCAACATAATTCAATGTAAGGCGACAGGGTTATGAAGCAAATTTTAGGTCAGTCTCCACAAATTACTCATCTTTTACGCACTATTTCAATCATCGCCACAAGTGAAGCGAGTGTTCTAATTTATGGTGAAACAGGCACCGGGAAAGAATTACTTGCACAAGCCTTACATGCTGAAAGTCGCCGAAAAGACAAACCATTAGTCGTCATCAATTGTGCAGCGTTACCTGTCGAAGGAATAGAAATAGATTTATTTGGCCGTGCTAACGCATCAGGTCAGATCGAGCATCGTGGTCGCTTACTTGCAGCAGAAGGGAGCACCGTGTTTTTTGACGAAGTAGATGCCTTACCTTTATCGGTTCAGGCGAAAGTATTACGATTTATGGAAGCAGGTGAATGTCAGTTGCAAGGTAGTCATAAGTTGCAACTAGCCGATGTACGTATAGTCGCGGCGACCAGCGCAAACTTGCAACAAGAAGTTGCCGCAGGTCGCTTTAGATCAGACTTATTTTATCGTTTACAAGTCGTTCCAATTACCATGCCTGTGTTAAGAGAATGTCGCGAAGATATTCCGTTATTGTTACGTCATTATAATAGGCTATTTTCAGGTGAGAATGCGGTGGTACGTTATTCAAAAACAATTGAGCGCTGCTTATTGAGTTATGGATGGCCAGGTAATGTTCGCGAATTAAAGAACTTCTGTCAGCGTACGTCCTTACTTTACCCAGGGAAGGTGCTGGTGGAAGAAGATTTGCCGCAGGAAATGCTACCTGAAGCAACGGCAAGTCATCACGCTTTTACTCTACCACCGACAGGTATCGATTTAGCACATGTTGAATTGGACTTGATAGAGCAAGCCTTGGAGCTCGCCGTAGGCAATCGTTCTCGAGCAGCAAGACTGCTGGGGATTAGTCGGGATACTTTATTGTATCGAATGCAAAAATACTCATTGTAGCCCTGATGTATTAAAGTAGTGGTTATTCACCGTTTTAATTCCAAGGGTTTAATATGAAACAATATTTAGCATTATTGCAAGATGTGATGGCAAATGGCTCTGATAAGGGCGATCGTACAGGTACTGGCACGCGATCAGTATTCGGACGACAAGTGCGCTATGATTTAGCCGAGGGCTTTCCATTGCTCACCACCAAGAAACTGCATATCAAAAGCATTCTACATGAATTGTTATGGTTTCTAAGTGGCGATACCAATATCAAATATTTGCAAGACAATGGCGTGTCAATTTGGAATGACTGGGCAACGCCTGAAGGCGAGTTAGGGCCTGTTTATGGTGCTCAGTGGCGTAATTGGAAAGGTGGAGAGGATCAGGTTTTTGATCAGGTGACGACTTTAGTGGAAAGCTTAAAAAATAACCCGAATAGTCGTCGCCATATTATTAGTGGCTGGAATGTGGCTTTATTACCAGATGAAAGTAAAAAACCGTGGGAAAATGCAGCCGCAGGTTTGATGGCATTACCGCCTTGTCATTTGTTATATCAATTTTATGTCACTGACGGCAAGCTCAGCGCTTCTTTATACATTAGATCAAATGATTTGTTTTTGGGAAATCCATACAACACCGCATCACTCGCATTTTTAACGCATATGTTAGCGCAACAATGTGATTTGGCGGTTGGTGAGATTATTATTAGTATTGGTGATGCCCATATTTATAACAATCATTTTGATCAAGTAGCCCAGCAAGTGACACGTACGCCGACCCAATTACCGAAATTGTTGATTAAACGTAAACCCGCCTCAATTTTTGATTATCAATTTGAAGATTTTGAAATGATTGACTATCATCCGCAAGCACACATATCGGCACCAATAGCGGTATAACTTTAAGCCTGTTTATAAGTTGCATGCTTTAGAACAAGTTTTCGATTATCTTAGGGAGTAAGAATATGACGCACCAACCTCAACTTTCAACTTATCCTGTTTGGGATAGAACCGTTCGAGTATTTCACTGGATAAATGTGATCTGTATTTTGGGGTTAATAGCGATCGGTGTGGCTATTTTGAATAGTAAAGCTCTAGGCGTGACCGATGATGGAAAACTGTTATTAAAAACGATTCATGTATATTTTGGTTATGTCTTTGCCGCTAATTTAACATGGCGAATTATTTGGGGGTTTATCGGTAATCGTTATTCACGTTGGAAATCAATAATCCCCTTTAATGCTGAACACCGTGCTCAATGGTCAGCGATGATGAATGGTTCAAAAATAGGTAAACCTGTTGGCTTCTTGGGCCACAGCCCTATTGCACGACTAATGGTGGGTTTATTGTTTGTGATAATGACTGCACAAGCTATTACAGGTCTAGTGTTGGCTGGCACAGACGTTTACATGCCCCCATTCGGCAATATGGTTAAAGAATCTATTGCAATTGGTGCAACAGCATCAGAATTTATTAAACCGTATTCAAAAGACGGGATTGATGAGGTAGCCTATAAAGAGATGCGTGATCTAAGAAAACCGTTTATAACGGTGCATTATTATGCGTTTTTTGTCCTATTAGCTGCGATATTCTTACATCTATTAGGTGTGATTGTCGGTGAGCTACGCGAGAAAAATGGTTTAGTTTCAGCGATGTTTACCGGTAAAAAAGTATTTTCTGAAAAACCATTTGATGCTGAGTGATATTTGGACAGAAGATCATTTAACTTGATGCTATTAAGTATCTCGTTAGTAAGCGACGTTTATTTCAGTTACGTATGATAAACATTAGATAAGATTATGGCGTTTATAATTATCGCCATAATCTTATGAAAATGTGGTGGTGTTAAGCGAGGGTTTTAAGTTGCTCAAGACAGGTTGGGCTGTTTAGTAATGCCATCGTTTCATTGCCTTCTAACATGGCTTCCAAATGTTCCATGCTGTGAGCATTTTTCACTTTCCATTCTGCTGTGACAGTCGGGGCATGAAATACCACAGTTCCATTTGGAATAGTGGTCAATTGAGCTAGATGCCACTTACATAATTCAGCGTTAGCAAGTAGTCTGGTCAAGGGTGATGCATCATTTCGTTGAGGCAGGTTTTGCATGTTTTGCTCTAACTGGGCCAGAATCGGTGCAGCGCGTTTTTCTTGTGGCGCTCGTAATAGCCCCAACATTCGTACAAGACGCATTCTTCTTATTCCGCCACTAAGCCAGGATAAGGGAATCGAAAGCATTAGTCCTGCAGTAACCGGAAGTAACCAGAAAAATAACTCTTTACTAAGCAATATCGCAATGGTCGCCACAATCATGCCGAATAGGGTATGGCCGTAATGTGTTCTGGCTACGACGGCCCATTTCAGAGCGCCATCGTCACGTGATTGTGGCATCCAGCCGCTGTCTTTACCGCGTAATATTGCCATAACGACACCAAACTGCGATACCATTAATATTGGTGCATATAGCGCTGACATCACTATTTCTAATAGAGTGCTTAAAGTCAGCAGGATAGGACCGCCGAATCGAAAACATCGAGGAATATTAATCATCGCTGAAAACCAACCAAATACTTTGGGCGCGGCGATCAAACTCATCGAAACATAAAATAAGTTCAACGCGCGCTCGGCATCAAATACCGGCCAGATTGGAAATAATGAAAGATCAGAAAAATATTCTGGTCGTACAACATACGCTTGTACCGCGATCGCCAGACCTACAACAATTAGAGACAGCCAAAACACAGCGCTTAAGTAAGACATCAAGCCAGAAAATATATGTAAACGGGTGGGCAACACAAAGCCTTTGGCAAACATAAATGGCGTGTGTTGTAGATTGCCTTGACACCATCTGCGATCACGAATCAGTACGTCGATTAATGATGGTGGTGCTTCTTCAAAAGAAGCATCTATATCAGTATCAAATCTTACGCCCCAACCAGCACGGCGTAATAATGCTGCTTCGATAAAATCATGACTTAATACATTCCCGCCAAATGGGGCCTTACCAGCCAATATTGGCAAACAGGATGATTCCGCAAACGCTTTAGTACGAATAATGGCGTTATGTCCCCAAAAATTTGAAGACAAACCATGCCAAGCTGATAAACCTTCAGCGTAAATCGGACCAAAACAATGATTAGCAAATTGTTGTAAACGGCCATACAAGGTTTCTGCACGAACAATGGTGGGCAATGTTTGAATCAAGCCAATACTAGGCGATGCTGCTAATCTACGCGACAATGTAATAAAGCAATCAGCACTCATAATACTATCGGCATCCAGTACGATCATCGCTTCATATGCACCGCCCCAACGTTGCACCCAATCAGCAATATTGCCCGCTTTACGTTCCTCATTATACTGACGACGTCGGTAATAAACGGGACAAGCTGTTTTATCGTCATTGATCAAGTCAAAAAAGGCTTCTTCTTCTCTTACCCAAGCATCTGCTCGATTAGTATCACTCAGAATAAAAAAAGTATATTTTGTCGGCGCTTTATTGAGCAAGTCATTTCGCATCGCCTCAATAGCGGCTCTTATTCGGTACGGTTCTTCATTATAAATTGGCAACAAAATCGCAGTTGTAAATGCGACATCTATCTCTTTATGCTTTAGAAAACGTGGTTTTAAACACATTAAAAAGCCTAGCACTGCTTGCGAAAAAGAAAAGGCAATCCAGAAAAAGTTAATGCTGAACAACGCTAGAAAAAGCCACTGCAGATTAGTGACTGTATTGGTGCTCAACACCCCATACATTTCAGTGACGCCGTAAACGGATAATCCTACTGTCACCACGATTATAAACAACCGCGACATCAGCGTATGAAGAGCATATAGCCAAGTACGCTGTTTTTTACGTGGTGGAATGCTTCGTTCACTGACACTGTGACGAGGCATCGATAACGGTGATGATTTTGGCAGTGCCTGATGGATCCAGGTAGTGTTATTTTCTATCATTATAATGTCTTTAATTTTGTCACTTATTTTGACCAGTCTTCACTAATCCAGCGGTAAAGCCAAGTAGCTGCAATGGGTTTGTCATTACGCACTAACTGAACTCGAAGCTCAGCTACATCGGCATTTTTTGGATCAAAAGTGATAAAGACACGCGCACCTTTGGCTTCTGGGTTGGCCTCAATATTTGTTTCCACGATGCTACCTTGACTGATACTCGCATCGACCTTAATGTCTTTTATGTCTTCAACATTGAGATTGCTATAATCGATAATCACTTCATTATTGTTATGTTTATCAAATAATTTTTGGCCGCCTGCACTACGAACTATGCGGGCATCTTTGTCGTCGAGGTTAATATCATCTGGTAATGTCAATCTGTAAGAAAATGAGTAAGGCACACCTTGCTTAAGTCCACCTTCTGGTTGCCAATAAGCAACGATATTGTCATTGGTCTCTGAATCCGAAGGAATTTCTACTAGCTGCACCTCACCTTTACCCCAATCATTGAGAGGTTCAACCCATGCTGATGGGCGAGTGTGATATTTAGCTTCAAGATCTTGATAATAATCAAAATTACGATGGCGCTGAATTAGGCCAAAACCCTGTGGATTTTCAGCACTAAAAGCGCTGACCTGAAGTGAATGCGGATTAGCAAGTGGTCTCCATAGTCTTTCGCCATTACTTTGAACGATAGCGAGCGCTTCAGAATCATGGACTGCAGGGCGATAGTCGCGAGTATCGGCTGGATCTAATGGGCCATGCATGAACATCGATGTAAGCGGTGCTAATCCAACATGCTCAAGATCAACACGTGGAAATAGAACGGCAGAAACATCGATTCGGGTAGGAGAGCCTGGATAGATACCAAAGCGATATGAGCCAGTGACACTCTTACTATCTAATAAAGCGTGAACCACAATAGCTTTTTGCTGTGTTGATGGGCGCTCTATCCAAAAGCGTTTGAACATTGGATATTCTTCACCTTGCGGTTTAGCTACGTTGATCGCAAGACCACGTGATGATAAGCCATAATTTTGATCTTTGGAAACCGCACGAAAATAACTTGCACCCTGAAATACGACAAACTCATCTTTGTAACTAGGTTTGTTAATAGGATAATGTAAACGCATACCGGCATATCTACCTGCTTCAACGATTAATTTTGCGATGGCTGGATCGGGAGTATTAAATGATGATTCAGTGACATTGATCGGATACGATTTACCACTCTCAATTACGTTTATATCAACCAGTTCTCTAAAGAGTGATCCAGGTGCAAACAATTGAACTGAAAATTTAGCCGGTGAGTGACCCCAAATGGCAGCATCTTGGCGATAATTTATTTTTCGGTAGGTCGAATAATCAAGATCAGTTAATGCTTTTGGCGCTATTTGTGATTCTTGATATGGTTTTGATGCCAGTTGTTGTGCCAGTTCACGAACCGTGTTTTGAGTGAACGCTTGACCTTGTGATGCGATATCACTTTGTGCGACAGATTCAGCAAACGTGCTCGCAGATAAAAGTAACAATATAACGGTGAGCATTCCCTTTTTCAGGCTTGCGAGCTGATTTAAAGAAGAATTAAAAGCGAAAGTACGCAAGATAAGTAACCTCTGTTTATAGAGCGGAATGATGGAGAAGTAGAACTAGATAAATGTGCTTTGATCGTCAAAAATAATCAATGCTTGGCTTATTAATTATGGCCAACAGCGGGTAAGTTTATACTAAGCGTATACGAGATCACAAGGAGCCAACAGACCAATATGCGGATTTAAAGTATCTTTAAAAACGGAATTTAAACCGAACTTTGGATCAAAAATAATCTTGTCTAATCTGTTCTCTATATAGCGCGACTTAATCATCAAAGTAAGTCTAAAAAATTATCAATGCGAAGTGGGATGAAAGTTCGGACGTTTGCTATTCGGGCTGGATTTTGGCAGGCTAAGTTAAAGAGGAGGAGAACTCATGACCAAACCACAACGCGCCTTATCGAGTACGATATTACTGCCGGTATTTGCGCCTGCCGTGATCATTTCTTTACTTTTAATTCTTGGTACGCTCAGTGATCCTCAACTGGCTGGGGAGATATTTAAAAGTGCACTGACCTGGGTTACCGAAACCTTTGGTTGGTTCTATATGTTAGCCACCGCCATTTTTCTAATCTTCATCATTTATGTTGGATTTAGTCGCTGGGGCAATATAAGGCTAGGGACAGATCACGGAGAACCACAGTATAGTTTTCCTGTGTGGTTTGCGATGCTGTTTTCCGCAGGTTATGGGATTGCCTTGTTATTTTTTGGTGTGTCGGAACCTGTGCTGCATTTCTCGCAACCACCTAACGCAACCGCAGAAACAATCGATGCCGCACGTGAAGCGATGCAAATTGCCTACTTCCACTGGGGCCTACATATCTGGGGGATCTACGGCTTGATGGGTCTAGTATTGGCCTACTTTGCTTTTCGTCATGGATTACCTTTATCCGTGCGTTCAGCTTTATATCCGCTTATTGGCGATAGGATTTATGGCCCGATTGGTCATACCGTTGATGTATTTGCGATCTTAGGCACCCTATTTGGTTTGGCAACCACGCTAGGTTTATCGGTAACACAGATTAATGCGGGTCTTCATTATCTATGGCAAGACATACCGATTAATACCACCGTACAAGTTATCGCGATTGGTTTGATTACGTTAGCTGCTATTGCTTCTGTTGTCGCAGGGATGGATAAAGGTATTAAAAACTTATCGATCTTGAATATGATATTGGCCATATTTTTATTGGTCGTGGTTTTTTTGGTTGGGCCGAGTATTCATATCCTTGATGCCTTTGTACAAAACACGGGCGCTTATCTTGGTAACATCGTTTCGCGAACTTTTAATTTACAGGCCTATACCCATAGTGATTGGATCGGCAATTGGACTTTATTTATTTTTGCTTGGACGATTTCCTGGTCACCTTTTGTCGGTTTATTTATAGCTAAAATTAGTCGTGGACGCACTATTCGTCAGTTTGTGTTTGGAGTGCTTGCTGTACCTACCTTGTTTACATTCTTGTGGTTTGCCGTTTTTGGCGATACTGCGTTGCACCTGATCATGGATCAAGGTAAACAAGTCTTGATCACTGAGGTTCAAGCTAACCACGCGGTGGCTTTATTTGAATTTTATGATTTATTGCCGGCATCTAATTTTTTATCTGTTATTACGGTCTTTTTAATTATTACGTTCTTTGTGACGTCATCAGACTCTGGATCATTAGTCGTGGATTCCCTTGCATCGGGTGGCGCGCATGAAACGCCTATTTGGCAACGCGTTTTTTGGGCATCGATGGAAGGTGTCATTGCCTCAACCCTACTATTAGCGGGTGGTTTAAGTGCGCTTCAAACCATGAGTATTTTGGCGGCGTTGCCATTTGCCATTATCATGCTGCTCGCGGTCATTGGTCTGTGGCGGGCATTAGTGATTGAGGGACATCGCGATGCGGCCCTAGACGTCATTGGAACTTCGACACGCGGATTTAATAATCAGGGAAGTTGGCGCAAGCGACTCGATAATTTATTTAAATTTCCAGAACAGCCGAAGGTCAAAAATTTTATTCAAGACATTGTGATACCTTCAATGAGGGACGTACAAAAAGAATTAGTTGTACATGGCTGGAAAGCGGAAATAACCACTGAAGAAAATAGCGTAACTTTTCAGTTAGAACGTGATGGCATCCTCGATTTTTATTATCAAGTTTTAGCAACTGAGCATGTTGTTCCAGACGTGCATAACGAGAGTTCAAAAGAAACCATTCATTGGCAAGCCGATGTCTATTCACGTAGTGGCGCGCTGGGTTATGACTTATATGGTTGTAGCCGTGAAGAAGTGATTCGTGATTTGATTGATCAACTAGAACAGTATTTTAAGTTTATGGATATTGCACCGGGACAGTTGCCGTGGAATGCTGTTTCTTAAGTTTTACTAGGTCGGTTTTGATTGTAGTTTGATTTTTTGATTAAAAGTCCACGCTGCCGCTGGGCGTTCATTTCTTTTGCATGGCCAAAAGAAACAGAACCAAAGAAAAAGCCACCCTTATCGCCTTGCTTCCAAAAACTAAACTATTTAGTGGGCGTGGACGAAAACTCGCTACGCTCAGACACTCGTCCACTTCATCCCACCAAATAGCTTAGTTTTTGGCGGCGATAACAAGGGATAAAGGGGGGGAGACTCTACGTTTAATTTGAAGTGAAGCAGAGAAATGCGAAAAAGTGGATAGCATCAATACTTAATGTTCAAATGAATTTTTAGTTTGCAGTTTTCTTTGCATAGTGCTTGTCTAACTCTTCAATTATTCTAGCGTGGTAGAAGGTTTTATGAGTACTAGTGGGATTATTAGGGTCAAGTAGCCTATTTTTTGCAAACTTATCGTCTTGAATTATTAAACCTCTCATAATGGCGTGGAAATGGGGATTTAATTTAAAATCACTGTATCTTTTCCGTAATAACTTACATAAATCTTTATATGTATAGTGGCCTTTAAGAGCGTTTTCTTCGGTCACGGTTATTTCAGGTGCATCAGGATTATCCGTCACTCTTACATGAATTGCTTCATCCGAGCTAGTTTTGACCAGTTTTGTTTCAAGTCGTAATGAAATGCTGAATAGTGGGTCAACATCCTCCTCGTGTTGTTTTTCTATTTTATGAAGATATTTTTTGAAATTATTACTGATTGATTTGCTAACGCTGAAACTATCAATATCAGATGGGTGATAAAAAGAAATAGGCATGAGATAAAAATTAAATTTTTGGAAGTCATAGCTAAACCAGTTAGTGGCTAAAGTCATGAAATTTTTCAAAGCGGCAGTTCCGATCGACTGTATTTTTACAGATAAGTCGTTGTCATCGTGTATAAAATGAACTGATCCATCTCGCATTTCAATTAATAACTTTAAGTTATCAGCAACAATTTTATTGATCTGGCTAGATGACTGAAGAATATTAACCGCTTTACCTAAGGTTATGGTTTTAGGATTACCTGATTCGGAATATTGAAGTTCATCTTTTCGGGTTATTTGAATGCTTTCAATTTGGTCTTTATTTAATGAAAGGATTCTAGCCTTAAGTAATAACTCCCACGCATTAACGATGAGTATAGAAAAGCTTTCTTCTCTATATTTAAAATCCGGTTTGTTATAAATTTCGATAGAAGATATGCAGGCAGAAACAGCCTTTTCTACAAGCAACTGATAGAAGTGTTTTTTTACTGACTCGCATTGACTATGGTGCTTCCTGAAGGTTTCTTGATTAAAAGTATCAAAGTGAGAATTAACGATAAGAAACTTTCCGTTTTTATTAAGAAAAGATCGCCAGCGTTTGCCTATATAAGTTGTGACTGTTGAGTGTCCCCAATCAGTAAAGTCTTTTATTTCTGAGATTTTAAATGGAGTGTTGGTTAAGCGTTTATCTTTAAAAAATTTAAAAGCTTTATCTACTTTTTCAAATTTTGAGCCCAAAGTATTTTCTCCTTAAAATATAAAATTTTGATCAAATAATCAACCTTTAAAGTCTTCCCTGTTCAGCAAAAGATACCACTTCCCCATCACCCACCACAATATGATCCAACACCCGAATATCAACTGTACTTAACGCTGTTTTGAGTCGTTCGGTAATGGCATAATCAGCTCGACTCGGTTCCGCAATACCCGAAGGATGATTATGAGCAAAAATCACCGCGGCGGCATTATGGGCGAGTGCTTGTTTTACAACTTCACGGGGATAAACAGAGGCGCCATCAATTGTGCCGCGAAACAATTCATCGAAGGCAATCATCCGATGTTTGTTATCAAGAAATAAGCAAGCAAATACTTCGTAGGGATAGGCACGTAAACGCTGTTGTAAATACTGTTTAGTTGTCGCAGCATCGGTCAAAGCATCGCCGCGAGATAAGGTTGATTCCATATGGCGGCGACTCATTTCTAACACGGCTTGTAATTGGGTGAATTTAGCGGGTCCCAAACCATGATGTAGACAAAATTGGTTTTGATCAGCTTCTAATAAAGCTCGTAAGCTTCCAAAGTTAGCTAATAATTGCCGCGCTAATTCGACGGCAGAGAGTCCTGTCACGCCCGTTCTTAGGAATATAGCTAATAGCTCAGCATCAGATAATATTGATGCGCCATGTTGTAATAGTTTTTCTCTAGGTCGCTCGTCGGCAGGCCAGTCCTTGATTGCCATTCAATTTATCCTTAAATATGAATTAAGAATTTAATATACTGTTTTTAATAAAAACAATCACTTATTTTTGAATTAAAGTAGTAAAAATAGTATTCTGTGCGATCTTTATAATGATGATATAGATTGAATGACCGGTAAACTTTTTATTAGAACCTTCGGCTGCCAGATGAATGAATACGATTCAGCAAAAATGGCGGATGTCCTCGCAGCATCACATCAGTTAGAACTGACTGATATAGCGGAAGAAGCAGATGTGTTATTGCTTAACACCTGCTCCATTCGTGAAAAAGCACAAGAAAAGGTGTTCCATCAGCTGGGACGATGGAAAAAATGGAAGGATACCAAGCCTGGATTAATCATTGGGGTTGGTGGTTGTGTGGCTAGCCAAGAGGGTGACGCGATTCGCCGTCGAGCGCCTTATGTTGATCTTATCTTTGGCCCTCAAACACTACATCGTTTACCTGAAATGTTGACCGATGTCAGACAAAGTCATAAACCACGAATTGACATTTCATTCCCTGAAATCGAAAAATTCGATAATTTACCTGCCGCAAAAGCCGATGGTCCAACCGCCTTTGTATCGATCATGGAAGGCTGTAGTAAATACTGTACTTTCTGCGTTGTGCCCTACACGCGTGGTGAAGAAGTTAGCCGTCCTGTTGATAAAGTATTGACAGAGATCCGCGGTTTGGCAGCGCAAGGTGTGCGTGAAGTTAATCTTCTCGGTCAAAATGTGAATGCTTATCGTGGCGAAATTGAAGGTGATGATCCGGCCGATTTAGCCTTGTTGATTCATTATGTAGCCGCAATTGATGGTATTGACCGTATACGTTTCACCACTTCTCATCCCGTTGAATTTTCAGATAGTTTGATCGATGCCTTTGCTGAAGTGCCTGAGCTGGTCAATCACTTACATTTGCCTGTGCAGTCTGGTGCTGATCGTATTTTGGCAATGATGAAACGCGGTCATACCGTTTTAGAATACAAAGCTAAAATTCGCCGTCTGCGTGAAGTACGTCCAACCATTAGCATGTCGAGCGATTTTATTATTGGTTTTCCTGATGAATCTGATGCAGATTTTCAAGGAACGATGAATTTGATCAATGACATAGGTTTTGATCATTCATTTAGCTTCATTTATAGCCAGCGTCCTGGTACACCAGCCGCGGCATTTCTCGATTCGGTATCTGATGACGTTAAAAAAGAACGTTTAAAGATAGTGCAAACGCGTTTACTTGAACTTGAAGCGGGCCATAGCCAAGCAATGGTCGGATCAACTCAGCGTATTCTGGTTGACCAAATAGCCGAACGTGTTGTTGGTGAAATAAAAGGTCGTACCGAAAATAACCGTACCGTTGTTTTTGCAGGTGATCAATCATTGATAGGTAAATTTGTTGATGTTGTAATTACTGAAGCCTACAGCAACTCATTACGCGGCGAATTACTTGCTGATAGCATTATCAGCTAACCCCTTAGGAATCCCTATTAGTGACCACCTTAGCTCCTTCATTGGATAGTATTAGTTTTGAATTAAGCCCTTCTGACAACCCCCGTTTAGCCAATCTTTGCGGTCATCTTGATGAGCATTTACGGATGCTAGAGCGTGGCTTTGGTGTTGAAATCAATAATCGTGGCAGTAAGTTTCAAATTATTGGTAAAGCTGAAATCTTATCGAATGTACAAGATGTTATTCACGAACTTTATGCTGAAACAGCCCAAACAATACTGGTGCCAGAACAAGTACATCTTGCTATTCGCCAGACCGGTGGTGCTGATACGATTGTGCATATAGAACAAGATGAGATTGTGATTAAAACTAAACGTGGCTTAATTAAAGCACGTGGTGATAATCAACAAGAATATTTACGCAAAGCGATGACATACGACATCAACTTTGGTGTCGGTCCCGCAGGAACGGGCAAGACCTATTTAGCAGTAGCCTGTGCAGTTGAAGCTTTAGAACGTGATTTAGTTCGTCGAATCTTATTAGTTAGACCCGCCGTTGAGGCGGGTGAAAAGCTAGGCTTTTTACCGGGTGATTTAAGCCAGAAAGTGGATCCATATTTGCGACCTTTATATGACGCCTTATATGAAATGGTTGGCTTTGAACGTGTAGCCAAGCTTATTGAGCGTAATGTGATTGAAGTAGCACCGCTAGCCTACATGAGGGGTCGAACTCTGAATGAATCATTCGTCATTTTGGATGAGGCGCAAAACACCACAGCCGAACAAATGAAGATGTTCTTGACCCGTTTAGGTTATAACTCTACAGCCATGATTACCGGTGATATTACGCAGGTCGATTTACCTAGTTCACAAAAATCAGGGTTGCGTCATGCGATAGAAGTCTTAAAAGATGTCGAAGGTATTGGTTTTACATTCTTCCAAGCAAAAGACGTAGTGCGTCATGCCTTAGTGCAAAAAGTGATCATTGCTTATGAAAAAGCGGAACGAGCCCAATTGTGACGGTAACGGTTGATCTGCAAATTGCTTATGAAGGTCAAGTGCCAGACCTTGCATTGTTTCAACAATGGGCAGAAGCAGCATTACAAGAAGATGTAACAGAAGACTGCGAGCTCAGTATTCGCCTAGTTGATATTGCTGAAAGCGCTGAGCTGAATCAAACTTATCGTGCTAAATCAGGCCCGACCAATGTGCTGTCTTTCCCTTTTGATTCTCCCATTCCAATGGAACCCATTTTGTTGGGAGATTTGGTTATCTGCGTGCCGGTCGTTGAAAAAGAAGCGTTGGAACAAACCAAACAAGATCAGCATCATTGGGCACATTTAGTGGTACATGGCTGTTTGCACTTATTAGGCTATGATCATATTGAAAACGATCAAGCCGAAGAAATGGAAGCCTTTGAGATTGAAATTTTGCATACATTAGCGATAGATAATCCTTATCTAGAGCAAGGAGATACAACATGAGTGAAGGGCGATCGAGTGAGTCTTTTACTAAGTCACAGTCGTGGTTAAAACGACTCAGTAAGTTTTTTTGGGAACCAGAAGATCAAGAACAACTGATCGATTTGCTACGCAACGCGTCACAACGGCATATTCTTGATGCGGAGGCACTGGCTATCGTTGAAGGTGCTTTGAATGTTTCACAAATGAAAGCTCGCGATATTATGATTCCGCGCTCACAAGTGGTGATGGTTTCTCGTGATGCCAACGCGGAAGACATGTTAAAACTGATTGCCGATACCGCACATTCGCGCTTTCCAGTCATCGATGACGATAGGGATGATGTAATAGGTATCTTGTTAGCCAAAGATCTTCTGGCGGCGGTGGTGACGGCGGGAAAATTCGACTTTGATCTGCGAGAGCTCCTTAGACCTGCTGTGTTTATTCCAGAAAGTAAGCGCTTAAATGTGTTGTTGCGTGAGTTTCGTGCTCGTCGTAATCATATGGCCATTGTAGTGGATGAATATGGTGGCGTTGCTGGTATTGTGACCATCGAAAATGTACTTGAGCAAATCGTCGGTGAAATTGATGATGAACATGACGTTGATGACGATGCACCTATCGTGCAGCGTAGTGACAATACCTATGTTATCAAAGCGCTTACCGAGGTAGAAGATTTTAATGAATATTTTGGCGTTGAATGGAGTGACGAAGATTTCGACACCGTCGGCGGTCATGTGGTGAATCAATTTGGTCGATTACCAACACGAGATGAGCAAGTGACTATTGGTAGTCTTGAATTCACCGTATTACGGGCTGATAATCGCCGCGTGCATTTACTTGAAATGAGTATTTTGCTTGAAACTGAACAGGACATAGATCCAGAATAATGACAACGGTGATGAAGCACGCTTTTTTAACTTGGCGAGGAGATGTGATTGCATTGCTAGCAGGCATGTTATTACCTTTATCTTTTTCTCCTTTTCATTATTACCCACTTGCGGTGATTAGTTTGACCTTGCTGTTTGTATCTTGGCAGGGAATATCATCGAAACAATCCGCTCTACGAGGCTTTATGTTTGGCCTAGGCTTTTTTGGCGTTGGTGTGTCTTGGGTTTATGTGGCAATACATGACTTTGGCAGTTCTGGCATGCCGTTGGGTATTTTGCTCACCGCTATCTTCGTTGCTTTTTTTGCTTCGTATCTTGCGTTCATCGGTTGGGCCATTAAAAAAATTAGTCCGGTTAATTTGTCGACGATCGATTTTGTCTTGTTATTGCCAGTTGCTTGGCTAGCGTTTGAGTTATTTAAGGGCTGGTTTTTAACTGGTTTTCCTTGGTTGGAAGTTGGTGCAGGTCAAATTGATGGACCATTAAGTGGTTATACGCCGATTATTGGCGTGTTGGGCGTGTCGTTATTAACGGCAATATCAGCCGGACTTTTAGCTGCGTCATGGCAAACAAAGCGTTGGTCTTTCACCTTCATCGTGCTGATGATATGGCTAGGAGGCTATTTCCTCCAACCTGTTATATGGACTCAACCTGTCGATAAAGAAATCAAAGTCACCATTATTCAAGGTAATATTCCACAAGATATTAAGTGGAATCCTGACCAGTTATATAAAACCTTAGCCTTATATAAAGCAAGAACAGAACAGCACTGGGATAGTGATTTAGTTGTCTGGCCTGAAAATGCGGTAACGGTTTTTTATCATCAAGTAAAAGCCTTTTATCTTGATCCCCTTGAGAAAGAGGCGCGAGCGAATAAAACCGATATTTTGTTAGGCTTGCCAGTACTTAATGAGACTACTGACGAGTATTACAACAGCATTATGTCTTTGGGTTCGCAACAAGGTTTTTATTATAAAAGTCACTTAGTACCGTTTGGCGATTATGTACCCTTCGAATGGTTGCGCGGTATCATTAAGTTTTTTGATCTACCGATGTCGTCGTTTCGTCCAGGTCCAATTTCTAATGATTTAGTGCATGCTGCGGGTCAGGCAATTGGTCTATCAATTTGTTATGAAGATACTTTTTCAACAGAAGTATTACGCAGCGTGCCTGCAGCAAGTATGCTAGTCAATGCGACGAATAATGCGTGGTACGGTGATTCGTTTGCTCCACATCAACATCTTCAAATCTCACAAAATCGCGCATTGGAAACAGGCCGACCAACGGTGCGTGCAACGACCAACGGTGTTTCGGCATTCATCGATTTTAAAGGACAGTTGCAACAACAAACTGAACAGTTTGAAGAAGCAACTTTAACAGGTAACGTACAGCCTCGTCAGGGTGTGACACCGTATGTCACATGGGGACAATTGCCTTTGTGGTTGCTTTCATTATTTATGTTGATCGCGTGGGCGTATTATCGACGAGTCGATTAGATAGGTATATGGATTAATGCAGTTATTAACCATACAGCGTATTTTAGGTATTTTATTAAGCCTGTTTAGTATCACAATGTTGCCGGCAATAGCGGTGTCAATTTACTATCAAGATGGCTCACTACAAGCCTTTATAGATGCTTTTGTTTTGCTATTGGTAACCGGTCTTATTTTCTGGTTTCCAGTACGTAACCATCGTAAAGAACTAAAAATCCGCGATGGCTTTATCGTTGTTGTTATGTTCTGGATTGCCTTAGGCCTCGCTGGAGCATTGCCCTTCTTTTTGACAGAAGTACCCAAAATGACATTTACGGATGCCGTTTTTGAGTCGATGTCAGGTTTGACGACTACCGGCGCCACTGTTTTAACTGGTTTAGACACGTTACCAGAAGCAGTATTATTCTACCGTCAGTTTTTACAATGGCTTGGCGGCATGGGTATTGTCGTTTTAGCGGTCGCTATCTTGCCTTTATTAGGTGTCGGGGGAATGCAGCTTTATCGTGCTGAAATGCCGGGACCGATGAAAGATTCTAAGTTGACCCCGCGAATAACTGAAACAGCTAAAGCCTTGTGGTATATCTATTTAAGCTTAACTATTGGTTGTGCCGTGGCTTATTATTTAGCAGGTATGAGTTGGTTTGATGCTGTGGGACATAGTTTTTCGACGGTGGCAATTGGTGGTTTTTCCACCCATGATTTAAGTATAGGCTATTTTAATAGCGCGGCTATAGAGATGATTGCTGTCGTATTTATGTTGCTAGCAGGCGTAAATTTTACACTTCATTTTTTAGGGTGGCGTCATCGCTCTATTAAGCATTATTGGGCTGATGCTGAGCTACGAACTTATATTTGGATTTTAGTTATTATCTCGTTAGTTGCATCGGGTTATTTATATTTTACCGGCACCTATCAAGATCCGTGGACAGCATTTCATCAAGGGGTTTTTCAGGCTGTATCGATAGGAACGACTACAGGCTTCACAACGACTGACTATTCGCTATGGCCTGGCTTTTTACCCGTATTATTATTGATGGCAAGTTATATTGGAGGCTGTGCTGGATCAACGGCCGGCGGCATGAAGGTTATCCGCGTGATGTTGTTATTTAAACAAGGCTACCGAGAGGTATTACGCTTAATTCATCCTAATGCTGTGTATGCGATTAAAGTGAATAATAAAGCCTTGCCACCCAAAGTCATTGGTGCGGTATGGGGGTTTTTTGCGATGTATGTTTTTTGTTTTAGTATTATGCATTTATTTTTAATGGCAACCGGATTAGATGTTGTGACTTCATTTTCTGCTGTCACAGCCTGCTTGAATAACCTTGGTCCAGGTTTAGGTGATGTTGGTGCTAATTTTAGTAGCATTAACTCGCCAGCAAAATGGGTATTATGCGTTGCCATGCTACTAGGCCGGCTCGAAATTTTCACGTTGTTAGTCGTACTGACGCCAGCATTTTGGAGACGTTAAACATGAGTGTGATTCAAACTAAATGGGATACAATTTATAGCAACAAACAAAACAGTCCAACAGCATCTTATGTGTTAACCCAAAACCAACATTTATTACCTAAAAAGGGCTCAGCCTTAGATTTAGCTTGCGGTCAAGGTGGTAATGCAGTGTTGTTAGCTAATGCTGGCTTGGATGTATTGGCATGGGATGTGTCGCCAGTAGTCATTAAACAATTACACGACTTTACTGCTTTAAATAATATAACGATTAACGCTCAAGTACGTGATGTGACTATATTACCGCCTGAAGCGAATAGTTTAGATGTGTTGGTCGTCAGTTTTTTTCTTGATCGTGAACTATGCAAAGATATATTGGCAGCATTGCGGCCAGGAGGCTTGTTGTTTTATCAGACATATTGTCAGCAAAAAGTAGAAAAAAAAGGTCCCAGTAATCCTGAATTTTTATTGGCCGATAATGAACTGCTAAGTTTGTTTTCAACAATGAAAGTACGTGTTTATCGAGAAGAATCATTATTAGGAGATCATCAACAAGGCTGGCGTAATCAAGCTTTGTTAGTTGCAGAAAAGCGGTAAAGCAGAGATTTCACTTGAAATAATGTTGCGTTGTTCAATTGCCGATGCTTTAAAATTGCATTATCGCCAAGCAAGGCGCTTTAGCGGTAAATGTAATTTATTTTTGGCAAAGAATGTAAAGCTGTAGTTTCACAATGTTTCTTATGCAGAACGTTGGCTTTTTAAATAAAACTTGCCGTCAAAGAATCTGACGAGTACAATTATGCGGTTGTGAAGCCTTGTTTTTTTTCATGGCTCACTATTTATTTTAGATAACACACAAAACGAGAACAGACTATGAAAGCTGATATCCATCCACAATATAATGAAATCGATGTTACATGTAGCTGTGGTAACTCGTTTAAAACAAGGTCAACACGCAGTACTGCATTAACGCTAGATGTGTGCTCAGAATGTCACCCATTCTACACTGGCAAACAAAAAATGCTTGATACTGCCGGTCGAGTTGATAAATTCCGTCAAAAATACGGAAAATAATTTGTCTGGCCTTTCATCTGGCCTAGCATCTAAGAATTCATATAACGTGTTTGTACTCACCAGTACAGTTCGTAATAAAATACAAAGCCTCTGTTGGTTAGCAGGGGCTTTGTTGTTTCTGGCATTAGCAGGTTGTGCTCAAAATCCTGTAAGTGGTGATCAAGACTTTGTGTTACTCGGTGTTGATAGTGAAATTGCCATTGGCCGAACTAATCATCCCAAAATTATCGAACAATACGGACGATACAATGATGAGTTATTGCAGACCTATGTACAGTCGGTTGGTGAAAAACTGGCTTCTGTCAGCCATCGTCCTGAGTTACTGTATCGTTTTACGGTTCTAGATTCTCCCGTAATTAACGCCTTTGCATTGCCTGGGGGTTATATTTATATCACGCGTGGTCTGATGGCTTATTTAAATTCAGAAGCTGAATTAGCGGCGGTATTAGGTCATGAGATTGGTCATGTGACGGCTCGACATGGCGTGCGTCAGCAAAGTGCCTCACAAGCAGCGAATTTAGGTTATACCATTGGCTCTATTTTGTTTCCTGAGTTGCGTGGTGGAGCTTCTCAAGACTTATTCAATGTATTAGGCGGCGCATTGCTGAGTGGTTATGGGCGCGATCATGAATTGGAGTCTGATGGTTTGGGCGCTGAGTATCTGGCACGAGCTGGCTACGATACTAAAGCGATGATTGATGTCATTCGTGTACTTAAAGATCAAGAGACATTTTCTGCCGCTCAGGCCAAAAAGCAAGGACGTGAAGTTCAAGGTTATCATGGTTTGTTTGCCAGTCATCCAGATAACGACACCCGATTGCATGAAGTCGTCGCGGCCGCTGATAAATATGCCAGTCCTCAACAAGCTAAAATAGGACGCTCGGACTATTTAAAACAGATTAATAAGCTTGTTTTTGGTGACAGTGAAGAGCAAGGTATTCGTTCAGATCGTCATTTTTATCATCTAGCGATGAATTTCGCTGTTGAGTTCCCCGCTGACTGGCAGATTAATAACAATCCAGATAATCTACAATCGTTATCACCTAATGGAGATGCAGTTGTTGAGATGCGAGCTACGGATCTTAACCAAAAAATAACGCCTCGCGAATTCATTTCGCAGCGTTTAAAAATAAATAAGCTGAGAGCTGGAGAATCGATAAACGTTAATGGATTAGAAGGTTATACAGGGATCTTAGAGGTTCAAAATAAACTGACTCGAATTGCGGTTATATATCTGCGAGATAAGGCCTTTGTGTTTTTTGGTGGTGTAAAAAATAATAAAATGTTTAGTCAATTTGATGCCGATTTTGTTGCAACAGCTAAAAGCTTTCATGCCTTAAAGGCGGATGAAATAGCATTAGCAAAAGCATTAAAATTGGATGTGGTCACGATAGGAAAATCTGATAATTATTCCACTTGGGCGAAAGAATCTCGGATTAGTAATAGCCCATTAGAGCAACTGAAATTACTAAATGGAGATTACCCTGCGGGTGAACTAAAGCTTGGCGAGCTTGCTAAGCGAGTCCATTAGTAAGCCTTAATATTTCCAGTAAACAACTCGTCACCTATTTCCACATCTTCCAGCCCATCTGATCAGCTGGATCTTAAAATAGCTTACACATATTATGTGTTAGCTTAAAAATTGATAATTTTCGTTGTTAGAATAAATCTTCTGATGAGGGTGATTCTTGCGATGAGCCATTGCTGATGTAATTGTTGGGCATAGTGACTTGAGTTGGTACATCTTCAGTGCGGAACGTCTCATTAATGGCATCTCTTGAATCAGGGCTAGCCAATAAACCTGTGTAAGGATCAATTTTAACGGTCACCATGCCGACAGGCTCTTTAAGAGGAGCTTCTGGTACACCATCCAATGCCGCTCTCATAAAGTCGATCCACATTGGTAATGCTGCTTGACCACCAGTTTCATAGTGGCCTAATGTTTTAGGCGAATCGAACCCCACCCAGCTAATGGCGACAAGATCAGGATGAAAGCCATCGAACCATGCGTCAACTTGATTATTGGTCGTACCTGTTTTACCTGCAAGATCATTACGACCTAGAGTTAGCGCCTTGCGACCTGTACCATAGCGTACTACATCTCGCATCATACTGTTCATGATGTAATTGTTTTGAGGCGTCATAATACGCTCAGCGTGTTTTGTTGAGTTTGAATCATCATTAACGACTTGCTGCTGGTCATCTTCTGTCATTAGGCATGTTGCACAGACAGTAGCTGGCTGGGCTTGCATTAAAATATTACCATCAGCATCTTCTATTCGTTGAATTACATAGGGTTCAATTCGATAACCGCCATTTGCAATCGCGGAATAGGCGCGCGCCATATCCCACGGTGCAGCACTGCCACTTCCTAAAGCTAAAGACAGATTATGTGGCAATTGTTCTACATTAAAGCCAAATCGTCCTGCATATTCAATGGCATAATCAGGTGTTATATCTCTAAGTAGACGAATAGACACCAGATTTCGTGAATGAATGAGCCCCTCTCTCAATCGTGTTGGTCCATAAAATTTTTGACTATAATTTTGAGGCCGCCATTCATTTTCTAAGCTTGCATCATCCAATACTACAGGCGCATCATTAATGATACTGGCAGCAGTGTAGCCCTTACTTAGCGCAGCAGAATAAATAAATGGCTTGAAACCAGAGCCGGGTTGACGACTAGATTGAGTCACTCGATTAAATTTACTTTGGTAATATTCAAAACCACCGTTTAATGCGGTTATCGCCCCGTCTTGCGGTGAGACAGCAATTAATGCACCTTGAACTTGTGGAAGCTGTGAAAGCGACCATTGGTCATCTTTGTCGCGAGTCAGATAAATAATATCGCCTACTAATAATACGTCACTGACTTTTTTCGGATTTTTACCGCGACTGTTAGCGCTTAATTGTTTGCTTGCCCATTTCATTGTTGCAAACTTAAGTTCAACCTTACCTAATGACTTAATGTAAACTTCTGCGGTGTTGGGATTAACCGCTGACACAATGCCAGGAGTCAGAGGACCAATAGTGTTATACGCAGTAAGAGCTTGTTCAAATATTTCTTGATTCGACGTTTCATCAAGTTCAACGTGTTTAAGAGCACCACGATAACCATGACGTTCGTCATAATCTAACAGTGCTGATTGCAGTGATTTGTTTGCGGCTTGTTGATGTTTAGTTTTTATAGTCGTGAAAACATTTAAACCGATATCATAAACCTCTTCGCCATATTCCTTAATAAGTTGAGTTCGAATTATTTCAGCAACATAGGGGGCGTAGACTTCAATGTCTCGACTGTGGTAGCTAGCTGTGATGGGGGCTTTTATGGCAGTGAGATATTCTTGTTGGTTAATATAGCCCACTTCCCACATGCGATGCAAAACATAGTCCCGACGTAGTAAAGCTCGCTTTGGGTTAACGATGGGATTAGATGCCGAGGGTGCTTTAGGCAAACCTGCAATCATGGCAAATTGTGGCAAATTAAGTTCTTCGATTGACTTCCCATAATAAACATTTGCTGCTGCTCCGACACCGTAGGCGCGGTTACCTAAATAAATTTTATTAAGATATAGCGTTAATATTTCGTTTTTGCTTAATAATTGTTCAATTTGTAAAGATAAAATGATTTCATTCACTTTACGAAGATAAGTTTTTTCTCGACTTAAGAAAAAGTTGCGAGCGACTTGCATGGTGATGGTGCTACCACCTTGAGTTTTTACGCCGGTTGTTGCTAAAGAATAAACAGCACGAAGCAGCCCTCTATAATCGACACCATGATGTTCAAAAAACCGGGAGTCTTCAGCGGCAAGGATGGCCTGGATCAGCTGTTCAGGAATTTCATCATGATCAAGTGGAACTCGGCGTTTTTCACCGAATTCGGCCATTAGATTACCTTCAGCACTAAAGATTCTCAAAGGGACTTGTAATTGTGTATCGTTAAGTGTGGCGGCATCGGGCAGGTTAGGGGCTAGAAATAAGTAAAGCCCTGAAATGCCGATGATCGTTAATCCAACAAATGCAATAATTAGAACAAGTAAACGACGTATAAAAAACAACATAAGGAAATTCTGATGACAGACCTAAAGGTAATGATGGCATCTAGTATATATAATGAGAACTATTGCACAACATCTTAAAGATAACAAATGGCTGAAATAGCTGTTAATTAGAATATTTCTTCATATAGACAACTATTTAGCGATTTGATTTATAAAGAATTTAGGCGATAATCTTACGGCTTTTGGAAAGTCTTAGGCTGTCTAACGGGTTAAGTTAACTATTGTGTTTTAATAAAGCATGCACTATAGTCTTGATAAACTACATTAAGTAGGTGAAGTAAGTTGTTTCTGATATTCGATTAATGGGGCCGTAAATGTTTGGACGAAATAAAGCACCTCTGCTGGGGATAGACATTAGCTCATCAGTAGTTAAGGTATTAGAACTTAGTCAAAAAGCAGGTAAATATACTGTTGAATCTTACGCGGCCGAGCCTTTACCTTTCAATGCAGTTATCGAAGGTAAAATTGAAAATAAAGATGAGGTAGCTGGTGCCATAAAACGTGCCGTGAAACGCTCAGGAACAAAAGCAAAAGAAGCGGCAGTGGCCGTTTCTGCAAATGCTGCAATTACAAAAATTATATCATACCCAGCGTCTCTTTCAGAACGAGAATTAGAAGACCAAATAATGATGGAGGCGGAAGCGCTAATTCCTTATCCATTAGAAGAGGTTCGATTGGACTTCGAAGTGCTAGGCCGCTCTTCGACCGATGTCGATACCGTAAACGTTCTACTTGCGGCTTCTCGAAGTGAAAATGTTGATGCTCGCACGGAAGTGCTTGAAAAAGCCGGTTTGATACCAAAGATTGTCGATGTTGAAGCCTATACTATGGAAAATGCTTTTTCTTTGATTTCTGAGCAATTAATTAATAACGGCCAAGGCTTAACGGTAGCGGTTGTTGATATAGGTGCAACCCTAACAACGTTGCATGTTTTGGTCGATGGTAAAATTGTATTCACCCGCGAACAGACTTTTGGCGGCAATATATTGACTGAAGAAATAGAACGACACTATGGCATGTCATATCAAGAAGCAGGACGAGCCAAAAAAGAAAATAATTTACCAGATGACTATGCTGTGAAAGTGCTGAACCCATTTAAACGATCAATGACAACAACAGTTACACGTGCCTTGCAGTTTTTTTTCTCGGCATCAGCACAATATCAATCAATTGATCATGTTGTTTTATCTGGAGGTTGTGCCTCTATTGAAGGTGTCGATGCAATGATTGCCGAAGAAACTGGAACATCAACATCGATAGCTAACCCTTTTTCCGATATGACGATAGGCAAGCGAGTGTCGCTTCAGGCTTTGAGTAACGACAGTCCATCAATGTTGATTGCATGTGGACTTGCAATGAGGAACTTTGACTGATGCCACGGATTAATTTATTACCATGGCGTGAAGAGCGTCGACAAGAACGTCAACAGCAATTTTTAACGATAGTAGTGGCGAGTTTTGTCATCGCTGTTGCGATATTTTATATAGCTCTCAGTTATTCAAATGGTTTAATTGACGAACAAAATCAACGCAATGTTTTTTTGAAAAAAGAAATTGAATTAATGGATAGTAAAATTGCTGAGATCAGTACGTTGGAAGATGAACGTACGCGATTGTTAGCCAGAATGAATGTTATTCAAGAATTACAAATCAGCCGTCCGAAAGTAGTTAAGGTACTCGATGCAATAGTCAGAACGTTGCCCGAGGGTATTTATCTTGAGAAACTAACGCGACAAGGTGATTCTATAATTTTGGATGGTGTTGCACAATCGAATGCACGTGTATCCGTTTTTATGCGACAACTCGACAGTAATCCTGAACTGACAGAGGCAACGCTTAGCGTGATAGAAAGAACTTCGACCAACGATGATGCGATTAGAAAATTTAGCTTGAGCATTGGCGAATCTAAAGTGAAAAAAGAAGATGGAGAAAGTTAATGGAGCTGTCATCTTTAACTGAGTTAGATTTTAATGAAAGTGGTGAATGGCCTTTTCCAATAAAAGCGCTAGCAATTATATTATTAGCTGCATTAGTTTGGGGTGGCGGCTACTACTTTATAATGAAAGATAAACAAGCTGAACTAGCAACGCTAGAACAAACTGAAATATCGTTGAAGACAGAGTTTGAGGTTAAGCAGGAAAAAGCATGGAATTTAGCCGCATACAAAACTCAATTAGCAGAGATGAAAGTTACTTTTTCTTCCATGCTTAAACAGCTGCCGCGTAAAAATGAGGTGGCAGATCTATTGATCGATATTTCTCGGACAGGTTTGATGAATGGTTTGGAATTTGAACTATTTAAACCTGGCGCTGAGCATCCAATTGATTTTTATGCTGAACTGCCAATAAACATGAAGGTTACGGGTACTTATCACCAATTTGCTGGATTTGTGAGTGATGTGGCTTCATTGCCCAGAATAGTTATCTTGCATGATTTACTCATGGCGCCACTGGCCAAAGATGGCGATAAAATGAGCATGGATATTACCGCTAAAACCTATCGTTATTTGGATGAGGAAGGTAAATAATGTTGTTAACCATCTACAAGCAAAACAAATAGGATTTAGTAATGGTTAAATTAGTAAAACTAATAATGTCAGTGTTTATTGTAATGACACTGTCTGCTTGTCAGGAAGAAAAACAAGACTTAAACAGTTTTGTTGCCGAAGTAAAATTAAGACCGCATGCTGAAATTGCTCCGATCCCTGTCATGAAACCTTATGAAAAGTTCGTATATGCTGCAGGTGAGTTACGAGACCCTTTTGTACCGACGGTCATCGATTTACCTGATAACGAAGATAAAAATGCAAAAATGGTCGTTGATAATGGCATACATCCAGATTTACAACGATTAAAAGAGGAGCTGGAAAGCTATTCTTTGGCTGAGTTGGTTTTAGTCGGAACATTGCAACAGGAATCTGATGGTATATGGGGCTTAGTTCGGGCACCTGATGGCATTATTCATCGGGTACAAGTTGGTAATTATATCGGGCAAAACTACGGTAAAGTGGTGGCTATTTCTGATATTGACTTAACATTGAAAGAAATCATACCGGATGATGATGGCGGTTATTTAGAGCATGACGCCTCGCTTTCGGTCATGAATTAAGGTAGAAAAACGATGACTAGCAATAATGAAATGATAAAGTTTAAGCGGCAGTCTATAACAGGGAACAATCAAGTGAAAAATGACAAAATGCTAATTAATTATCTAAAAGCGACGTTAACTTTTAGTATTGTAAGTATGATGACCATGGTCAGTATTATTGCTACTGCCGCAGATTTGCAGTCTGTTGACTATTCCTCATTACCTGGTGATAAAACGCAGTTAGTACTAACATTTTCTGAACCTGTTGCTAAGCCTAAGACTTTTTCAATAGATGAGCCTGCACGCATAGTCTTAGATTTTGCAGGTGTGAAGAATCTGTTAAATAAAAAGACTGAGCAAATAAATGTGGGTGCAACCAAAAGTATTTCAACTGTCGAGGCAGGTGAACGTACAAGAATGGTTATTAATCTAAATCAAAAAGTGCCTTATAATATTGAACAAGATGGCAACCTTATTATGGTTACGATGGACGGCGGTAATCAGCCAGAGTCATCTCTAAAAAAAGGTCTGTATCAAGTTACGGATATTGACTTTCGGCGAGGTGAACAGGGTCAAGCGAAATTAATGATTGAACTTAATGATCAAGGTGCTGCAGTTAATATTGAACAAAAAAGTAATACGGTTGTTGTTGATTTGGTAGGCGTATCATTGCCGGAAAAATTGCGTCGCCGTTTAGATGTGACTGATTTTGCGACACCCGTTAACGAGATTGATAGCGTTCAAAATGGAAGTAACACACAACTTACGCTATCAACAGTAGGTAAATTCGAGCATATTGCCTATCAAACAGACAATTTGCTCGTAATCGAAGTCAAGCCTGTTGTAGATGATCAAACCGCAGATCGTAAAAATGAATTTGGTTATACAGGCGACAAATTATCACTGAACTTCCAAAGTATTGAAGTGCGCGCTGTATTGCAATTACTAGCTGATTTTACTGAATTGAACCTAGTCACAAGTGATACGGTGCAAGGTAATTTGACGCTAAGACTGAAAAATGTGCCTTGGGATCAAGCTTTAGATATTATTCTGAAGACCAAAGGTTTAGCGATGCGTCAAAATGGTAATGTAATGTTGATTGCTCCCGCTTCAGAGATTACCGCTCGTGAAAAGCAAGAGTTAGATGCTCAAAAGCAATTGGTAGAATTAGAACCTTTATATTCCGAGATCGTTGAAGTTAATTTTGCTAAAGCAACCGACTTAGCAACCCTTCTATCTACCGATACGGAAGATGCAGGGGCCGGTGTTACTGGTTTCCTTTCATCACGAGGGAGTGCGACTGTTGATCTGCGAACAAACTCATTACTGCTACGAGATACCGCTGGGCAATTGGTACAAATTAGAAAACTTATTTCTAAATTAGATATTCCGGTACGTCAGGTATTAATTGAATCCCGGATTGTTATTGCCAATAATGATTTTACTAAAGAGTTAGGGGTTCGATTCGGGGCTTCTTCAGCAGGTTCTAATGGTAATAGTATTATAAATAATGCGGCTACATCAGGCTCATTAAATGGTACAACACAAATTTTAAATGGTGAAACACTTACAGGTGATGACCGATTAAATGTTAATCTACCAGTCGCTAATCCTGCTGGCTCAATCGCATTAGCATTAGCAAAATTACCATTTGGTACTTTATTGGAACTTGAGCTTTCTGCAATGCAAGCTGAAGGTAAGGGTGAAGTTATTTCTAGTCCCCGTGTAATTACTTCTAACCAAGCAACGGCGATTATCGAGCAAGGTACAGAAATTCCTTATCAAGAGGCTAGTTCAAGTGGTGCGACTTCGGTATCGTTTAAAAAAGCGGTATTGAGTCTTGAAGTGACGCCGCAGATAACGCCTGATGATAAAATAATTATGGATTTAAAGGTTAACAAAGATCAACCTGTCTTTGACCCTCGATTTACTGTGCCGAGCATTGATACTAAAAAAGTTGAAACACAGGTGTTAGTAGAAAATGGTGAAACGGTTGTTTTAGGGGGTGTTTATGAACAAACTAAAAGTAATTCTTCTTCACGAGTACCCTTTTTCGGTGACTTGCCTTACCTAGGCGTTTTGTTTAGAACAACGAGAAATGTGGATAATAAACAAGAGTTATTAATTTTCGTAACACCAAAAATAATTAAAGATAGCCTCAGTTTTTAAGCACAATAAATTGAGTTTTAAAAAGCCGGAACGCAGAATTCGGCTTTATTGTCGTAAAAATAAATAAGAGTGGGCTGCATGTGGTAAGAGGTAATATATTCCTAATAGGACCGATGGGGGCTGGAAAGTCGACAGTTGGTAGACAATTAGCCAGAGCTTTAGGCCGAGATTTTTTTGATAGTGATAAGGAAATTGAAAAACGCACTGGCGTGTCTATTTCATGGATATTTGAAATGGAAGGCGAGGCGGGTTTCCGAATACGTGAACAAAAAATTATCGAAGAGTTAACATTATTAAATGATATCGTGTTAGCGACGGGTGGTGGTGCCATTTTAGCAGAAGAAAATCGTCGTGCTTTGCGTTCACGAGGTAATGTCGTTTATTTATCTGCTACTGCCGACCAATTATTCCGACGTACTGCAAAAGATAAAAAAAGACCTTTATTGCAAACAGATGATCCAAAAAAACAAATAGAAGAGCTACTTGCATTACGTGATCCTCTTTATAGCAGTGTGGCTGACGTTGAATTACGTACAGGTGAGCAATCTATACAGCATGCCGTGACACAAGTCATTGAACAATTAGAAGCACTGGTTAAATAAGGTTTGTCATGAAAACACTACACGTTGCCTTAGATGATCGAAGTTACCCGATTTATATCGGTGGTGGATTATTAACTCAAGCAGCGTTACTAGCCGAGCACATTAGGGGAAAGGATGTGTTGGTGGTTACCAATACCACGGTAGCGCCGCTATATTTACAATCGATCATTGATACATTAGCTGATTATCGTTGTGAATCAGTAATCTTGCCAGACGGTGAACAATATAAAACGCTAGAAGTATTGAACCATGTATTTACCAAGCTGCTCGAAGAGAAATTTTCGCGTCAAGTTACTTTGATTGCTCTAGGTGGTGGTGTGATAGGTGATATGACTGGCTTTGCTGCAGCGTGTTATCAGCGAGGTGTACCTTTCATCCAAATTCCAACAACATTATTATCTCAGGTTGACTCGTCGGTGGGTGGCAAAACGGCTGTGAATCATGCTTTGGGTAAAAATATGATTGGAGCTTTTTATCAACCGCAATGTGTTATTGCCGATACATTGACCTTAACGACCTTAGATGATCGCCAATTATCGTCAGGATTAGCTGAAGTCATCAAATATGGATTGATTAGCGACCCTGAATTTTTTGACTGGTTAGAACAAAATATGTCGGGCTTAATGACCCGCGATCAAAATTTGTTAGCTGAAGCCATTGAGCGTTCTTGTCAAGATAAAGCCGATGTAGTCGCCAGTGATGAACTTGAACAAGGGGTTCGAGCTTTACTAAACTTAGGCCATACGTTTGGTCATGCGATTGAAACGGGTATGGGATATGGTAATTGGTTGCACGGTGAAGCGATTGCGGTAGGCATGTTGATGGCGGCTGATTTATCTCAACGGATGGGTTGGATGCAACAAATTGATTTTGCTAGAATTAAAGCATTGTTTGTAGCCGCGGGCTTACCTGTATTGGCACCGCAAGGCATGACTCCAGAACAATTTATGACATTGATGTCAGTGGATAAAAAAGTACAACAAGGTCACATTCGACTGGTATTGTTACGCGGTATTGGGCAGGCGATTATTAGTGACGATTATTCTGCAAGTAAATTAGCAGAAACATTGGAGTCTTTCGAGCGATAGTTGATGAGTGAATTTGCTTCTCCTTCAGCTGAGCCTAATTACATTGCACGTTTAGCACTGCACTCTGCGCCTTTTAATGCTGCTATTGAGTCATCGATGTTTTTTAAAGGCGAGCAAATAGAGCAACGTTTTAATTTGTTATTACACTTGATTAGAGCTACTGACAAGGTGGGTTTATTAGTTGCTGACATGGGCTTGGGCAAAAGCGCATTACTCACACAATTGCAACATAATAAGACGGATGATCTGAGAATTTGCCATATTAAAGGGCATTTATCTTTAACGTCGATGGACATTATCATGCAGTGTTTATCTGCTATGGGCGTTGACGATCATGACGTTCAATTCAGTAACGATCATCTTGTTCTTCTAAAAGATCGATTATTTGGTCTTCGTCAATTAAACATTACTCCGCTATTACTTATTGATGATATTGATTTATTATCCGAAGAGTCATTAATGGTGTTGATGGACTGTCTATCGTGGCAAAAAAATGACGCATTTTTATTACAGGCCGTATTTACTAGCAAAGAGGTCTTGCCAGCCCTCGCAACTATTCATGGACGAATACAGCAGATTGATTTGCCTGCCTTATCTGAACAAGAAGTATTGTTGTATTTGGACTATCGCTTACAAGCGGCTGGCTATCATGGTGATACAGTATTTAGCCCAAAAGATGTAACGCTATGCTACCGTCAATCTGCAGGTGTTCCAGCATTAATTAATCAATGGGCACAACAATTTTTATTAGGAATGAAAAGCACGTTCACGTTTACTAACCCTATAAAGAAGATCAATACTTCACGATCGGTACCGTTACTACGCTGGTCGGGATTAGGATTATTAGTGATTTCGCTTATTATGCTATTGTTATTTCAAGATACCATTAACAACCTGTTTTCACCGAAAGTTACAGACGAACTGCTCATAGAAAAGCCTTATACAAGTCAAGATGAGTCGTTGGAAAAAGTTATAATTGGTGAAGACAGGATAACGTCTTCAGCACAAGCTGAGCGAAATGAGCTTAAATCCTTAGTGTCTGAGTTGGCGTTAGACATTGCCAACCCTGAGGATGACTCAAATTTGGAATCGCAAGATAAAATATTTACTCCAGTACCCGCTCCGGCTCAGACAGAACCCCAAATAACATTAGAAACTGATACACAAACGCAAGCTGACATAGAAAAGCAAACTCAATTTATTCTTTCGAAGCCGTTATTAGATCCTCTGACGGCATTAAAGCCTAAGCCAACATCAGATCTAAACCTGACACTAGATCCAGAACCAGCATTACATCAAGAATTATCGTCTACTATTCGACAAAAAGAGTGGATTTTAAGACAGAGCCCAACCGATTATACCTTTCAGCTTATGGGATCTTGGGATAAACATGATGTAGCTGAATTTATTGAAAAGTACGCCTTAGTGGGCGATGTTGCTGAATTTGATGGCAAGCGTAATGGCCGTGTTTGGTATGCTTTAATTTATGGTGTTTATGATAATAAACAAGCAGCATTAGATGCGAGTAGTGCATGGCCGGCACCTATTAATACCTTACCGTCATGGTTGCGTCGTTTTGATAGCGTGCAACAACAGATTAAAAAAGCAACCCGTTGAATAACACGCTATTAATGAGTAATCCTTAAAAAATATTACTCCAGCAAAGCCAACGTTATAATTCAAGCGAAGCTAAAGTTATGATTCAAGCGAAGCCAAAGTTATGATTATAGCGAAGCCAAAGTTATGATTATAGCCCAGTAAGATATGATTCCAGAGTAGCTAAAAATATAGCTTAAGTGCAGCAAGTAATGGCTCAGCTTGGCTTGTATGATTGGCAAAAACAACGCGATATACAGCTTGTCCATTCACTTTTGCTGTAGATAATTGACCAAGATTGACCAAATGAATTAAGTCGATATTCGACGAGGGTTTGAAGCAGACGATGCCTGTGGCAGAATGTAACAACCACCAGTTGGTGTATTGTTTCAGTGTAAGTGCAAACTGTTCAGCTTGTTGGAGGCGATGGTCAATTCGATCTAAAAATGATTGTTCTCCTCCTAATTTCAAACTGCACCAAAGTGGCAAAAATAACTCACCGCCATAAGAACCGCCGATGGTTTGTTTTGGTGTTTGAGTTAAATAATCAACATCAAAATCTGCATCGATTGTTAGGGGCTGCTTATAAAGTAACATGCTGCAAGGTTTTGGTTGCCCTAATGCTTTATGTGGATCAAAACTTACCGAATCAGCTAGGGCAATGCCAAAAAGATGATGTTGATGTGTCGGCGACAGTATCAATGCGCCACCCCAAGCGGCATCAATATGACACCAGCTACTAAATTCTCTAGCAATCTCAATGCATGCATCAATCGGATCAATAGCGCCACATGAGGAGGTACCCGCTGTCACCACAATCACTAATGGCGCTGCATGCTGACAGGCTGTCCGTAGTGCATTAACCTTCAATTGACCTAGTTCATCGGTCGGAATCGCCTGAAAGTTTAAACCTAAAATACGACAAGCTTTACTGATCGAATAATGTGCTGCTTGTGAGCCATAAACAAGTTTGGATGAATTGTTATTGTGTTCTCTAGCTTGCCATAAGGCATCGAGGTTGCCATAACTACTACCGTGAGTGAAATGGCCAAACGATTGTCCAAAGAGCTGATAAAACCAGTCCAACAGTTGTTGTTCAATCACGGCTAACTGTGGATAAAGTTCCGACGATAGCAAATTACCATTATGCAAGCCTGCTAAAAGTTGTCCTAACAAAGCAGGTGATTCGATGGCGGGTGTCATATGTCCTGCCCAAGTATCTTTATAGTGTAGTTGGCCTTCTATTATTAATTGCTGGATAAGTTGAGCAAACTGATCATCGTCAGCTAACACCGATAGTTGACTTTGTAATAAGCCGATGGCTTCGTTAAATGCATTCATGGCAAAGACAAGTTAATTGCATTATTAGGATTGGCAAGAATATTGGCAAAACCAGCATAGGATTGATAGTGAATTATCTGAGTTGGGGTCGTATAATCTGCAAACAAATCAGCAAAACTTTGATCTATAACGTGATGGCGAGTGAGCTGTTGAATTGAGGTGGTACAAGGATGAACATGTTTCACCAAGAATAAATGTTTTGCTTCAAGTTTTGACGCGAACCATAATGCCAGACTATCTGAGGTTAAATCCCAATTATGAATGAGTGCCGATTCTGAAAGCAGCGAATCATCGGGTAACCAGACTGATAAAGATTGTTCAGGCTTGTGCGCGTCGAATGGCCGACATTTATCTTCTAGTGCAGTCAACATTAATCCAAACTGTTTCATCGCTATCAGCGCCATATGATGCGCTTTCGCATCGCTAAAATGATGTAGTGTCTGCGCTTCACGCACTTGGTTGGCAAAAGGCCCGCCACCGGGAACAATGATCATAGGCGTCGTTGTCGATAAGTCAGCCAGTATATCTAACCAAAGGCTTAATTCTCGTGTGTTATAAAGACTGCCTCCCAGCTTAACGACGATCACTTTTCGACGATCACTTTAGTTGTTCAAGTAGTCGGAAAATTGCAGCAGCTTTGTCGTGTACTTCTTGGTATTCAGCAGCTACCGTTGAATCGGCGACGATACCACCGCCCGCCCAAAAACGTAGGCAATTATCACTATATATTAATGTGCGAATAGTGATGTTACTGTCCATTTTGCCATCAAAGCCAATATAAGCAATACTACCGCAATAAAGTCCACGACGATGTGGTTCAAGTTCTTCGATAATTTCCATTGCACGCAACTTTGGCGCGCCTGTGATGGAGCCACCAGGAAAGCAAGCACGTAACAATGAAACAGCATTGTGTTTGTCTGCCAATGTGCCGGTGATGGTGCTGACTAGATGATGGACGGTAGCAAAAGATTCTAAGGCAAAAGGCTTAGGCACTTTAATCGAACCTGGCACACATACTTTGCCAAGATCATTACGTAATAAATCAACAATCATCAGATTTTCAGCACGATCTTTAAGACTGGCTTGTAGTTCATCGGCGAGTAATTTATCTCGTTCAGTATTGTACAAATCACGTGGACGTGTCCCTTTGATGGGTTTTGTTTCTACATGTTGTTGGGTTACTTTTAATAGTCGTTCAGGTGATGAACTGAGTACGGTGGCATAAGGTGTTGCAAAGAAGCTAGAGAAAGGAGCAGCGTTTTGTTTTCGTAATAATTGATAAGCAAACCAAGGATCACCTTCGGCATCTATTTCAAATCGTTTAGCAAGATTAACCTGATAACAGTCACCTTCATGAATATAGTGCTGAATTTTATCGAAGGCGACTTGATAGTCTTTTTGACCTAAATTACAGCGTAGTTCACCACTGACTTGAAATGTTTCTGGGTTTTGGGGCACTGTTATCGATGTTAATGAGCTTACAAGGTCATCCCATTGCGTTTGCGTATCGGCATCAAGCCCGTAGCTTACTAGCCAACAACATTGCTGCTGATGATCGGTCACAATAGCCCAGTCGTAAATGCCAATCACCATATCAGGGATATGTTCAGCATCTATCGTTTGCACCGGAATCTCTTCGATACGTCGGCCTAAATCATAAGCGAAGTAGCCTAATGCGCCACCACAAAACGGTAGGTCAGCATGTTGATGGGGTTTGAATTCATGCAGAATATTTTGTAAAAGAACAAAGGGATCTTCACTCGACGACACAGCATCTTTATCATAATGTGTGATCTGGGTATTTTGGCCCGTAGTGACCAGCGTTATAAAAGGCGCGGCTGTTTGAATATCGTACCGGCTATCAACAGATCGCTTGGAATTACTACTATCTAAAAAGATCGGCCAAGGTAGTGTACGAATTGCTTCAAAGTATAGTGCGCTATCTACTAGATAAGGCAGTTCAGTACAAAGAGGTGGGAGATTCAGATCATTCATAACGTATATTTTACGGTAACTGCTGTTGTGCTAAAAGGGCAACGGCAACGGCGGGTGCGTGATCGGCGCTAGCGGAATGTTTGGATGATAAAATTTCGTTGAAATCGAGATAAGGACGGTTAAGACGCAGCGCACAAGATTTGGCGATAAATCGACCAATACCCGCGCCAATAATGGGCGCATCAGCCGCTAAACTAGAGTTTACAGATAAAACGTGTAACATGGCATTGCTTACCAGATGACTTTGTTGTTCGGCAAACCATTGGGCGAGTTGTTGCCATTGCGGCATATTTGCTTGATTTGCATCGGTACCAAGTAATCTTGCAATGCGACTCGCGCAAAAATCAGCTTGCCATGGTTGACCATCAGCACTGTTATCTTGAATTGAAGTCGGATCAATTAAGCCTAATAAACACCAGCAATCAGCCGTTGTCGCAAAAACCTCAGCGGCAAGACTAACTAATCTGCCATTGAATGGCGCGTGTTGGCTAAGTGCAATAAGTGGTGTTCTGATTGCGCCGGTATAGAGTAATTCTCGGGTCGTTTGGCGTTCAAAGTCATCAAAGCCAAGCGGTATAGCTAAACCATTACCGATTGGAATGATGTCACAAGTGGTACTTCCGATATCAACAAATAATCCTTCTGGTATCTGTTGAGCCACTAAGCTTGCACTAGCTTGCCAATTGCGTGATGCAACTTGTTGCCATTGTTGGACAGCTTGTTCTGGTTTTAGCCAGCCCGCTTCTGCTCCATAAACCATGATCTTGTCATCGTCTATATATTGACTAAGACAGGCTAAAATGCCTGCAACACCTACTTCACGGTTAGAGAAAATATCGACTAACTCACCGGTCATGGTGATGGCAGCAATATCATGTTGATTATCAAGTTGTTTAAATACGCACTCAATAGCTGTGGCGAGTTGGTCTATGCCTTGCCACAAAGGACAAGCAATTTGGATAACGTGTTGTATGTTTCCATCCTGATCACAACGTGCCACCTTGATGTGAGCACCGCCAATGTCCCAACCGCTTATGTAAGAAGATGTTTGTGTCATATCGTGATCTCAATAGCATCTCGCTGGAAATTGAGTGGCAATGCCGAGAAACCATATTCAACCATGGTCAGTAACAGTTGAGCTGGATTTACATTAAGTGATTGATGCAAGCCTACATATGAAGTAGTAATCCGCGGATTAATGTCCACCACATAACTTTCATTATCAGTGACGATCAGATCGATACCGATGAATCCCCATAAACCGGGAATAGCATGATGTGTTTTGTCAGCGATTGTAGTCGCTTGATTCAGATTAAATTGTATCTCGGTGGTGCCATTAACAGTACAACCTTGAAAGCTAAGCTGACCATCTTTAAGTTGGATATGTTGCTGATTAATCGCAAGTACACGGCTAGCCTGATCATCGCATAATATCGAGAGACTTATGGCATTGCCTTCGATATAAGCTTGAATAATAATCTTATTTAAATCTAATGAGCTCGATGTTAAATATGTTGTAACGGCTGAACTGTCGGCAAAAAATAAGGTATCAATACAACCTGCACCAGCCAGTGGTTTAACAACAAAACCTGTAGATGAATTAAAGGAATTTTGTGACCATTCATTTGCGCTAATAGTGTGCGGCGTAACTACGTTATTGGATAGTAATTGCTGGTAGCAGATTATTTTATCACTGCAAATGTGAGTGGCTGTAGGTCGGCAACCTAATAACAGTGTGTTGTGATTTAATACTGATTGTTGAAGATTTTGTAATAGTTCATCAGTTTCCGGTGCGATAATTATTACTGCATCTGCTTCTTTAACTGAATCAGTGTAATGCTGTTTAAATGCACGCTCGTTGTCGATCACTATGCACTGATACCCCGCACAGATATTAATTTCAGACAGTGGCTCAAGGCGACTATCACGTAAAATGAGGAGTTTAATATCCTTTAACAGTGCCATATCATGCACAATAGCGGCGAGCATTTGATTACCCTCATGGGCAAGGCTTGCAGGCAAAGACTCATTAATGAGGGCGCCACTAGTGATATGTTCGTAAACAAATACGTTCATTGAATAAAATCTGAGGAATTAAGGTGGAAATTATACCTGTCATCGATGTATTGGGGGGAAAGGTTGTTCATGCCCGTGGAGGCATACGTTCGCAATATGCCTTATTACAGTCAGTTTTGACCTCACATTATGATCCATTACAGGTGATTGTTGACCTGTTGGCGTGGCATACTTTTTCGACTATATATATTGCGGATCTTGATGCTATTTTAGATCACCAACAAAATATTGCGTTGTATAAAAGCTTGATAGAACATTTTCCACAAGTTACATTTTTGTTGGATTCTGCTATTAATTCAAAGATCCATTGGCAACAATTTTTATCTTATCCCAATATTAAACCTGTTATTGGTAGCGAAACGTTAATGGATATCTCATGGCTATCGGATAGCCATGTAAGACAAAAAAGTATTTTGTCATTAGATTTCCAACATGGACAATTTTTAGGTCAGCAGCAGCTTTTGCAACAACCAGAATTATGGGCAGAAACAATCATTGCGATGAATATTGATCATATAGGCGCGCAGTCAGGTCCCGATTTTGAATTATTATCACAGTTGCAGAACAAGGCGGTAAATAGTCGGATTATTGCTGCGGGAGGGGTGAGATCTGAACAAGATTTGCTAGATTTAGAATCGCGAGGAATCGAATGCGCATTAGTGGCCAGTGCATTGCACGATGGCAGCATTACTCAATCTAGTCTAAAAATGAAACTTTCAGGCCATTAAAACAAAAACGCCGTTATCTCTTACGAGAGAACGGCGCATCGATTTAACTATGTTTTAAAACTTAGCTTGCAGCAAAAGGGTGTGAGCTAGATTTATATTGTGCTAAAACATCAGCCGCTTTTGGTTCGCGAGCAACGGCACGTTTGATGGCTTCTTTAGTTGCACGCTGATTCCAGTCTTGGATCTTTTGATCGTCGTCTGCAGTTGGAGAAATGAATACACCAACACAGATGAAACAATCATCAGCTTCAGCCATAGGGATTGTGCCATCTTCAACACATTCAGCAACAGCTAGTGCAACACCACGTTGTGCTGGACCAAACATTTGAACTGCTTGTTTCATGTTTTTGATAGTAACTTTGTTGAACATTACTGTTGCAGGTTTAACCATAAGGTTAGGTGCAACAACAGCTAGTAAGCCGTTAACACCAGCTTTTTGGTCTGTTAAAGTGCGGCAGAAAGCGTCTTCTGCTGCTGAACCACGAGGGCCCATAAGTAAGTCAATATGTGCTACGTTGTCTAGGTCACCATCTTCAATTACTAAAGATTCACCTACTAATACACGGTCGATAACTGGCATGTTATATATTCCTGTTCCAAAAAATTTGTTAAAAAGGCCCATTTTACACTCGCCTTATCACTAAGTTGAGCTTATACGTATTAAAGGAACGTATGACCTGCTCATAACTCGATGTAATATTTTGCATCGGATTATGAAATGCTGTGCGAAGAAAGCGCTTGTTGGAATGCATAGATTAACAATGTTGCTGCAGTTAAATCTGCGGTTGTTCCAGGATTTATTGCTTTCTTCTTTAATTCGTTATCCCAAGTAATTATTTCTGCTTCAAAAGAGCTTAACATATTGTTTGCATTTACTTTAGTTAGTATCTTTTTTGCTTTTTCACTTATTTCGAGGGCGTGTTCCAATGATTGTTTTCGACGAATCAATGTATCTGGAACACCCGCTAAGAGCTTAAGATACGCGAAAGCGGTTGCCCATTCAACACTTTCCCCAGATTTTATCGAAGATGTCAATATTGGCAACCCAATATTTAAGATGTCCTTGTAATTAGTGACGTATTGCTTAGCGATAGCGTCACATTGTTCAGAAATTTTCATTGCTTGCAATAAATTCACAGTGGGAATCGCGTAAATATCTTGCTGTTCACTGCTGCCAAGTCCTCCAGCGTCGGCTAGACGGATGGCCTCATAGCATGCTTTGGCATCTTCAACAGTCAGGCTGAGCAATACTTTTTCCAGCTGTTCAGGCAGTTGATTATAGTGCGAACATTGATGTATAGCGCGGCATAATGGCGCAAATAATAAGACGATTCCGAGGTTGGTATTGCAATTTACAACGGTGCGAGTGGCTTGAATGCCTTGTAATATAAGTTCACCGACAGGCAATTCTTTTTTCGCCATGATGGGGGCAATAGCGCGGGCACTTTTAATGAAGTCTTGTACTGCCATATTATGGCCATCACTGAAACAGTTCACATTGCCCGGTTTAGGCGCTGCGACTTCGTTTTCACACGCCCAAATAATACATGCTTCAATTGCGTTGCTAGATAATGAAGTCATGTCACATGACTAATGGGCATAGTTGCGCTTATTCGTTTAAAAATAGCGCGTGCAAGATGTCCAGCAACATCGATATTGGTTGCTTGATATAAACCTTTCCATGCAGGCACACTATTAACTTCTAATACGGTATAAGCACCTTTGATTGTTCTAATAATATCAACTCCCGCATAATCTGCGTGTACGGCCTTAGTTGCTGCAATAGCAAGTTGTTCCATTTCTGGTGTGACCGTTGTTGCGAAACAGCTAGCGCCTTGAGCAAAATTGGTGATCCAATGGTCTGACTGCCTAGACATGGCTGCACAAATTTTGCCATCAACGACCATTAATCGCCAATCTTGCCATTGATCAGGTGTAGATGGCTCTATGTATTCTTGTAAATAAAAAGCATCACCCACAATTTTCAGCTTATCAAACTCGGCTAAGGTGGTGATTTTTTCGATACCTTTACCTTGGCAACCGAACAAGGGTTTTATGACTAAACTGTTCTGTTTAGCAAATTGTTGGCTTGCTATCTTGCGAGCTAATACACGATTTTCACAGGCCCACGTTTTAGGCGTCTTTAGTCCTGCAAGATGAAGTCGTAATGAAGTCCGTGCTTTGTCGACAGTATGTTCAATAGCGTTTGCAGAGTTAAAGACTGGCACATTGAGCTCGGCTAAGGTATGTAAAACATCCATTCTTAGCGTTATTTGTTCGAGGCTACCTGGAGCTATACCACGCACCATAGCAGCGGCAGGTAATTTGTCTTCAAAACCAGGAATAACAATACCAGTAGGATGATCGAGATCGATGATGCAATCGGCAAGATCAGCAAGTACCACTGATATACCTAAGGTATTCAGTGCACTCATTAACTGGTGGCTATGCCAGCCGTGGGTATCATTAAAAATGACAATTTTTGGTAGGGACATATAGTGACTTTCTAATAAAACGAAGCAGCATCGCGCTACTTCGTTTTAAATTTATTTAAAGACCAAACGAAGCCGTTAATAACTCTGAATTCAACTCGCCTGCGGTGAAACTCTTGCCTGTTTTAGCATTGGTAATAATAACTTTAGCTGGGCTGAATAACATAGGGTCAATCTTGAAAAAGTCATATTCGTAAGCTTTAAAGATTTCACCAAATGGACGGCCATAGTCAGAAGAAGTATTACTAGGCATTTTTTCAGCTAAGTCGCGGGCTTCTTCATCAGTCGAATTAACAAATAAATGCACCATACCGCCGTAAAGAATCGCATCATTGGTACGACCCATGCCAGTAATGAAGTCACCGCCTGGAGGCGCAACGGGTGTTACACCAAAACCATCAATGATTTTATCCATAGGGAAATGTAAGGTATGCGCCTTATGCATTGCCACTTCAAGTACACGAATGGCAATTTGCATCACACCAGCAAGGCTTGATGTTGGTGTTAGAATAAAGGTTAAATCCTCGGGTTTGATACCGCAATCATTAGCGACTTTTTCAGCAACTTCAATAGGTGGGAATGAGTCCACTTCTAAGACGATGCAGGTTGAAGTTGCTTGATCTTTATAACCAAATTCTTTTAATACTTCTTCTTTGCCCGCTAATGCGCGACCTGGTCCTGATCCTAGCGCGAAAAATTTACCGGCTTCACTTTTATGCGACAAGCTCCAACCTGCGTATTGACTGCCTAAGCAACTTAAAACAGGTGTTTTAGCATGCACATTAACTGACCACGGCCAGTTAGCAAAACCGCTATTGGTACCGAGGGTGACGGTACCTAATCCACCCATGCAAATTTCACCAATCAAGCGCCCGGCTTCTAGACCACCGACACAATTGATACCGGCATCAACAATGCGAGTACCATTGCTTAACGTGCTGATTTCAAGTTGTAATGCTTGAGCATCGGCAACTAAACGTTCAACTAAAGGTTGGCAGGCAGCGTTAACGCTGGTCCAATTGGCAGAAATCTTGCTGCTCATGGTTATAGTCCTAAATTAGAGAATAATGATGATGGATTATACGTTATGTATAGAGGACTGTATTGTGTGGCAAATCTTTCAGCTTGCTTTAGCTTCATTCATAACCTGTGTTATCAAATTAATCCTTTGTTTACGTATGGCTTCGCCAAGCGCAGGGCCTTGTTTACCTAATTCTATAAAAGCCTGAGCTGTAACGCTCTGGCAGGCAGAAAGACATTTTTTAAATACATTAATTGCAGGCAAAGGTAAATCTTCATAACCTGGTCGACCACGAAAATCTGCTTCACTAGCGAGCAAATACTGTTCAAAGCGAAGAGGTCTGCGAATGCCGTCTAATGCTTCAATAACTTGAAGAATTGTCACTGGACGTAGTTCAAATAATAGATGAAGATGGGTGTGATATTCAGCCACTTTCACTGCCAATGATTCTATATCTTTAGGCACGCGCATACGTTTGCACAAGTCCTGAGTCAATTGAATACTGCGTGCTTCGTGACCATTATGCTGGGGCAAAATATCGTCAGGCGTCGTGCCTTTGCCAAGATCGTGACATAAGGCGGCAAAGCGTACTGCAATATCATCCGTCAGTTTTGCTGCTTGATCAATGACCATCATGACATGTACACCCGTATCAATCTCGGGATGCCATTTAGGTACTTGCGGCACGCCAAATAGGCGATCAACTTCAGGAAATAAACATTGCAAAGCGCCTGCTTCACGTAATGCTATAAAGAATAATGATGGCTGTTTTGTTGCGAGCGCTTTTTCAAGTTCCTGCCAAACCCGTTCCGGTACTAAATAATCGAGTTCTTTTGCGGCAACCATAGTGTTGATTAAGATTTTTGTTTCGTCGGCAATGGTAAAGCCAAAACGTGCAGCAAAACGTGCAATTCGTAGTACGCGCACGGGATCTTCGACAAAAGCTGGAGATACGTGGCGTAATATTTTATTTTTTAGATCTTGTTGACCATTGAAAGGATCAATCAGTGAGCCATCTTCAGCTTGTGCGATCGCATTAATCGTCAAATCTCGCCTTGCAAGATCTTCTTCAAGCGTTACATTCGGTGCAGCATGCACCACAAAACCTTTATAGCCCGGTGCTGATTTACGTTCAGTTCGAGCCAGCGCATATTCTTCATGAGTCTTAGGATGCAGAAATACTGGAAAGTCTTTGCCTACTGGTTCAAATCCCTCAGCAATCATTTCTCCGGAACTACTGCCAACAACAACCCAGTCGCGGTCTTTGATTGTTAAGCCAAGTAACTTGTCGCGGACAGCGCCGCCAATAAGATATGTTTTCATAATAACAGTTTAAGGTGTTTTTGGTTTTACTGCTGGCATACGATCTGATAAAGGAATAATAGGTTGTTTGCGTTGAAAATCAAAAATAGCTGAATAACTTAAAACACTAACCGCATAACCACGAGTCTCATTGTAGGGGATATTTTCAATCCAGACATCTGCGGGCATTACTTTTTCAGGTAACCAGCGCGAAACACGATAAGCCCCAGCATTGTAGGATGCGGTGGCCAGAACAGGATTTTGTTGATTTTGATCATACATTCGCCGTAAATAGGCACTACCAAGTTGGATGTTTCTGTCCGGATTTAATAGTTCAGACTGGGACTTAAGAGGCTGGTTGATGAGGTCAGCGATCTGCGTGGCCGTTTCTGGCATAAGCTGCATTAAACCTGACGCACCAACAGGTGAACGGGCATGTGGATTAAAAGCACTTTCTTGTCGAGCAATACCAAATAACCAAGAGGGATCAACGCCATTTTTTTTACTTGCCTTTAATATTGCATGGTCGTAAATAACCGGGAAACGCAAATCTAGGGCATCCCAATATTGTGCTTTGCCGAGTAGAGCAATCGTTTGATTATGCCATTGCCACTGATGCGTTAATGTTGCGAGTAGTTGCAACTCTCGCGGCGTCATCGATTGCTTGAGCTCATACGCTTGACGGTGTGATTCTAACTGCATGTCCATGGCATAAAACTCACGAAGTCTAGCGACTGCGGGTCGGCGAGAAAAGGCGTCAAATTCGGCTTTTTCGAACTCAATGGGGTGATGATTCATGTGGTATGGCTTGCCTAACTGATCCGCCGCCAAAAATGAGTAATAATCACGCTGATTAATAATATTTTCAAATGTTTGATTCGCCGCCAGTTTATTACCTAATTGTGCCTGGCTTCTGCCTAACCAATATTGCCAACGAGTTGATAATTGTTCTTCTTTATCCAAACTGAAGACGGCTTTTTGCACAGCAAACCAATCTTGTTGCCATAAAGCGGCACGAACGCGCCATTGTTCGTTGGGAAGATCACCAAAAAACTCTAAAGCGCGCTGTTCACGATTCAAAGCAGATCGGTTGGCAATGGTGCTACGCATACTATTTAGGTCCTGCTTACTAAATGTATATTTAGTCTTAATCGTTTGCCAGTACGCATAAGCTTGATCGGTTGACTTGCGAGATAAGCGCTCAATCGCGTGTTTAATAATGTCACGACTCATCGGCTGATCTTTTCTTAGATCGCTAATAGCAAGCTGTTGTAATAAAGCAAGCGGGTCGCTATAACTTTGCTCCCAAAACGGAATCCATCGATGAGCTAGATGGTGACTATCGAGTGGTTTGGCTAAAAATTTTGCCATATTAAATTCATTTTCATCTAACGCAAGTTGGATTCGTTGCCACCTGAGATCAGTGGTTAACAAACCACGAGCTTGCCAATATTTAAACGCAGAATCACAGTTACTATCTTGCGAGTGACCTACCAGCCAGAGTGCTTTAGTATCCGCTAAAGCTCGTTGTGTTTGTCCTGTTGCAAGTAGCGCATCTAAACGTAAACATTGCTGCGACGTGGAAGCTGACGCAGGTAAATGATTCAAAAATAGCGACCACTGTTTGTTTTTAGCCAGTTGTGCAAGCCAACTACTACGTAACCTATCAGCATAAAACGTGTTTGAATTGTCTTGTATAAACTTAATAATGGTGCGGTTATCAGTTAAATGAAGCCGATGCCGTAAATATAGATAATCTAAATAAGGTTGTAATGGATAATCATTTAGCTTATCTCTGAGTGAATTAAATCGCTCTATTTGATGTGTCTCTAATGCTTTTTCGGCCTGCTGAAAAAAAGTACGTTGTAGGGTTAGTTGCTTATTATCACTGGCAAGACTGACAGCAGAAAAGCCAAGTAGCAGGCTGATAATTAATAAGGATTTTAAAATAGACATTTATAAAAGACTCTAGACGACAACATGTTTATGAAGTTGCGGTAATAAAATTTTATTCATAGGTAATCCAGCAATTCAACTTAACTAAGGTAATATTACTTGATCTTACTGCTTATCGTAGTTGTTGACTAAGCATTGTTTCAATCGCATCTAAATTAGGAATATAAGCGATTTTATTGCCAACTTGAATTTGATAATGTACGTAATCAGACTCGATGACATTTTCTGCTTGTTTCAATGCCGATTCAGATAGATGAATAAGTTGCGGAACACCATAACATGGCAAACCATAGATACTGATATTGGCTGCTCTATTAATGCCTCGAAGTACACACAGTTTAGTTGCATCGGAAGTATTCGACAGGGAGTTAGCCACTAAACCTTCTAGGTCGATAATCGGGATGTTTTGAGCATTCCACACGCATTGTCCAATCCAATAATTAGGTTTGGCGTCATCGGTACTCATGACACGAGGTGAAGGAATAACCTCAGCAAGCGTACTATTGGGAAGTAACAAATAATGATGACGTAGTGGAATAATCATGCATGGCACGAAGTCTGTAGTGATGTCAGCCATAAGCGTATTCCTGTCTTATTGATCTACATGTGGATAGCGAGAACCCAGTAATTTTTTCATGGTTTCGACAAGCTCCAGTTCTTGGTAAGGTTTTCCCATATAAGCATCAACACCGATATCCATTCCTCGATCACGATGTTTTGAACCTGTACGTGATGTGATCATTATGATCGGTATGTGTTTATAGTACTGTGTATTTCTGATCAGTGTTGCAAACTCAAAACCATCCATGCGAGGCATTTCAACGTCAAGTAAGATGATATCGGGTATTTGTTCGTTCAGTTGGGTTACTCCATCCATGCCATCACGAGCAGTTAAGACATCGAAACCATGACGCTTAAGTAAGTTGCTCGAGGCTTTTCGCATGGTGATGGAGTCATCAACGACCATCGCAATAGGCGTGTGAGTCATGGTCGTATTTTGAACCATAACATGTGATTTAGCTGAATCCACTTCATTCTTATTACTGTTCAGCTCACTATCAACGGTTTCAACAAGTGTTGGAACATCTAAAATAAACACAACGCGACCATCGCCAAGAATCGTTGCACCAGTAATTGAAGTGATATGGCTAAACTGCTCTCTTGTGGATTTGAGCACAATCTCTCGATTACTGTTAATTGAATCAACTAATAAGGCGATATGCATCTCACCATAGCGGAATAATAATAGTGGTAATTGTACTTTAGGATCATCTGGAAGGACCAATGGCAGATTAAGCAAGGTACTTAAAGGCAAGAAACGGTATTGTTCGCCATTCACCTCATAACGCGAATCATCCTCTTGTTTTAACAGTTCTTTAACGGTGCTAACGGCAATTCTGTCACCCGCATAAACCGCGGCGAGAGGAATGGCATACTGATGATCATGTGTGCTGACAAGTAACGCCTGCACCACCGATAGCGTGAGTGGTAAACGCATATTAAAGGTGGTACTTTTACCTGCAATTGATTGAATTGACAGCCGACCTTTTAGGGCGCGAATCTCATTGCTGACCACATCCATACCAACGCCTCGTCCAGCGAGTTGGGATATGTTATCCGCAGTACTAAAACCAGATGAAAGAATCAATTGAATAAGATCTTCATCACGCAGTATCTTGTCAGGATTAATCAGATTTTGCTCAATTGCTTTTTGACGTACCTTATCAAGGTTAATACCCTGACCATCATCCGACAAACAAATTAGCACTTCTGAACCTTCTCGGCTAATCGTCAGAGTTAATGTACCCACGGCTTTTTTACCCAAGGCAAGCCGTTGATCAACAGATTCAATACCGTGAGCGATTGCATTTCTCAGTAGATGTTCAATTGGCGCAACAATGCGATCAATGATTGTTCGATCTAATTCTCGATTAGCACCATGGATGATTAGTTCAGATTGTTTGCCCAGTTCGGCATTAGTTTGCCTAACAATGCGTTCAAATCGAGGTATCAGTCCTTCAAACGGAATCAGACGAGTGTTCATTAAACCTTGTTGTAAATCTGTACTCAAGCGAGATTGCTGCAATAGAATGCCATCAGATTCTTGTACTAATAATTCAAGAGACTGGCTAATTTCATGCATATCGCCGACGGTTTCCGTTAAGCCACGAGATAATTGTTGAATCATTGAAAAACGATCTAATTCAAGCGGATCAAAATCTGACTCTTGCTTGAGTGCTTCATCGTCGTAACGAAATAGAATTTGCGTTTCAGTTTCAATTTCAAGATTACGTAACTGATCTTGTAGCCGTGAAAGCGTGCCTTCCATCTCAGCTAATTGTTGTTTAATAGCCGAGTTTTGTTGACCGACACGGTCACGAGAAATACTTACCTCACCTGCGAAGTTAGATAAGAAATCCAGTAAATCTGTACGAACACGGATTTGATCGCTATGGCTCTGATGTGATGTCGTTGTTGATTCAACTGTTTGGCTGGCTGGCGGAATGATATCGGAAGGTTCAGTTAGCTGAGCAGGGATGGTCGCTAAGGTTTGACTGGAGAACAAGGCAATTTCAGTCATTAAATCGTCAGCAAAGTTGAAACTAGATTGTTTAGCGAGTGATTCATGCATATCGGATAAACGATCTTGACTACGCTGTAATAAATCATAAAAAGCAAAATTTGGTTCAGTTGTCGCTTCACTGATTAAAAATACTAAAGATTCTATTTGATGAGTGAGATCTGCAATGGGCGTAATACCCGCTAGACGAGCGCCACCTTTGAGTGTGTGAAGTTGCCGTTGCAATTGTGAAATAGCATCTTGGGTAGTGGGTTCATTTGTCCAATGTTTAACAGCTTCGCCGCTTGATTTAAGAAGTTCTGCACATTCTTCAGTAAACGCCTCTAGTAAATCAGGATCATCACTTGGGATAGTAAATAATTGATGCGGTTTTTCGACATCTTCAATTTGAATTTGACTTTGAATTTGAGATAAAGCCGCTCTAACTTGGTGTTTAAAGTCATCTATATCTGGGCTAACTTTGTTTTGCAATAAGCTTTCAATTTGAAGATTAATCTCTTCGCTACCCAGCTCAATTAACATTAAATGATCGTTGTTTTCGCTATTAGCTTGCTGCGTTAATTCAATTAATAAATGATACAGTTCAGTCAGTGTATTGAGATCCAATATTTGTGCATTATCAGCTAACACTTCAAGTGTTTGTTTTATCCTAGCTTTAATCTCAGGGTTATTTGCTGACTCTATAAACTGTCTTAGCTGCTCCTCATATTGCGATAATAAATCATCTGTTTCTTCAATAAACACCGCAAGAACGTCAGGATCGATAAGCCGTTGTTGTTCAGCTTTTTCATCATCGGTAGGCAATAATTGTTGCAGTGTTTCAATGAACGGTGAAAGATCGGGTTGAGAATTTGTTTGTGGAAATTTTATATGCTTCACATATTGATCAAGCCCCGTTATTGCTGCTGATAATATTTGCCATTGCTGTTTATTAAGGCTGGCGCCGAGCTCATAACGTTCGCGTAAGGATTGGTCTAATTGCGTTGCAACCTCAGCGACTGGGATAACTTCGGCAATATTAGCGCAACCTTTTAAGGAGTGTGCTGCTCGTAAGAGTTCTTTATTGAGCATGAAGTCTGACGGTGATTGACTCAAGGCTTGCTTAAAAGTAGCGATGTGCTGCGTCGCTTCCAGATTAAATATGTGTTGTAACTCATCTTGTTCAGAGACATAAGTTTCTGTTTCTAATAAGCCAATAGCAGTCTGAGTTAGTAATGTTGCGTTACTATTTGAGTCCATTTCACCGTTGGTAAAATGGGTGAGTAACTCAGGAATTAGTTCAGCACACTTAAATAGAAAAGGCGAGAGTTGTGTCGGTATAGCTTGGTTACTTTCTGTCACTCTGTTGAGTAGATGTTCGACGGATTTTGCTAAGTCAGCAATGACATTAGCACCTGCCATATAACCACTTCCCTTAAGCGTATGAAAATGACGACGTATCATGGCTAATACTTCAATGTTACCTTGGTCATGCCAGTTAGGGATCAGATGTCGTAATTCGGCTAGTACTTCGTTAGCTTCTTCAATAAAAATTTCTGCAATTTCACCATCAATACCATCAGCAAATTGTGCGACGAGAGTCAATGAAGGCGCTAATTGTGCTTGCTGGTCGATATAACGTTTAACGCTTGTTTCTAATTGATAAGCCGTTGCATTAGCAGCAGATTTCGCCAGCTTATTAATATAACATTGAACACTAGTCGCCATTGATGGTGCTATATATGTCAACGATTCAACTTTATTGGTTGCTAACGCCGCTTGGCGATCAATATAACGTTTGACGCTCGTTTCAAGTAGCGAGCAAGCTGCTATCGTTATTTCACTTGCTTTAGTCGTTAATGCTGTCTGTTGTTCGATATAACGCTGAACACTTGTCTGCAGATTCGAAGAAGAACCTAAGTTTGATTCAATGGCGTAAGTCGTCAATCTTTCTTGCTGATTAATATAACTATGAACACTCGTGACTACTTGAGTTGGAGATGAATCAATATCATTTATTAATGTTGATATTGATCTTTTATCGTTATTCTCGACTAACGTAACCTGCTCAAAACTATCCAGAATATCTTGAGCACCCCGTAATAATTGAGACTGCTCTGAACCTCGATGTTGCAGATTATCCATGTAAAGATCAGCGGAGGCAATTATGTCGGCAAATAAGTTCAGCTCAGTGCTAGTAATGGCATGTTGTTGTTGTTTTGTTCGTTTTATTTGCAGTACTGTATGTTCAAATAAACTGGCGGCCTCATTAAGATTTAGCATGGAAAGACTTCCAGCGATTAATTGTAATTGGCTCGCAATGTTTGATAACAACTGCGATGATTCTTCGGGATGCCCAGCCAATAATGACAATGTTTCTTTAACAGTGACTAATTCATGCTGACATTCTGTAATAACCGTTTGCTGAAGTTGAAGATGATCGTTCGAGTTGTTGGTAGTGGTTTGGTTTTGTGCTTGTAACAGGTTTTCGATATTCAACAAATCATCCGCAAACGCCATCAGCTGGTCGTCATTGGGCGCTTGCTGTTGATTAGCTAAATCTTGGAATTGTTGAGCTTGATTTTGCAGCAGTGCGCTTATAACCTGTTCTTCTAACAATTCTAATGTATAAGACATACTCGTTAATTGTTCAATAATTGCTTTTGTAATGTCGGTTGAGAAGTGGTCATTCAGTGCTAATCTATCAGTGTGTTCTTTTATTTCTTGAAGCTGAAATAATAGTTCTGAATTGACGTCAGACAATGCGTCACTAGAAAAGCTATAAATTTTTTGGTGCTCTAATGCATTAAAAAAGTCTAAGTTGAACGCTTCTTTTATCGAGTTTACATAATGGCCCACACTAGTGGAGTGCGCGACGAGTAGTAATAAGTTATGTACTAATTCATTAGGAAATACAGACAAGAAGTGCTGTTCATTTTCATTAGAAAATAACTTGATTGACTGATTAAGTGTACCGATTTTAATCTTAGTAGCTGGCGTAGCAGACAATCCATTATCTAAAATGGCTTCAAGCACACCTTCTGCAACCCACCACAGAATAATTGTGCGTTCTTGAATACTATTAAGACGAAGATAATGCACGATTTTAGCCATTCGTTGTAAACTGGCAAGCTCATTTGTCTTAAACCAGTTTAATAATGAAATTTGAAAAACTTGGCTAAGTTTATTGGGGGGAACACTGAGACTCGGTATGCTTTGATGAGGATCTGGGCTTATTTCATCAGGTAATTGAATTAACAGTGAAGGTTTGAATAAAGCGAGTTCATCCAGCACTGGCACACCACGCGTTTCGCGTAACCCATTAATGATTTCTATCAATCGTAGTGGATGATCTTGTAACGACCTGCCAACCAGTTTTAAATAATTGGCCAGCAATAAAAGACTTTTTAACAGACTATCTTGGGCCGCTGAAATTTCTAGAATTTTTTTATCACGTAGTGCAATAGCTGAGGCAAGTATTTCCGTTGCCAATAGTTGCGGGCCTTGTAGGCTAAGCATTTCCATGGTGCCGATGATTTGATGTATTTGAGTAATACAAAGCCCAATGGCATTATCTTCATCGGGTGAATCAACTGCCTGTGTTAGCGCTTGTAAGGCATCTGCTAAAGATTTTTGAACTTCATCTTGAACCCAAGCAAGAGCATCATAATTGCCACTATTAGTCCGTGTCATTTGTCACTCCGCAACAATAATGGGAAAAATATATATAACGAACAAAAAATATCATGGTATTAAAACGTGAGATTAGGGCAACTTAAAACCGGAAACGGATTTACGTAAATCATTAGTTAATTCTAATAATCGGCCGATAGATGCTGCACTTTCGTAGGTTCCCGTAGACGTTTGCATGGTTATTTCTTGAATTACATTCATACTGTCAGAAGTACTGATAGCTGCTTTAGCTTGTTGTTTCGCTGCATTTGAAATGTTATCAATCAACGCAGCAAGCTGATTTGATACGGTTTCAATTTGTTCAAGTGAAGTGCCGGCATCTTGAGATAATTTTGCCCCTAATACTACCCCAGTTGTACTTTTTTCCATTGAACTAATCGCTTCATTAGTATCGTTTTGGATTGTTCTTACGATAGCTTCAATTTGTTTGGTTGCTTTACTTGACCTTTCGGCTAGACGTTGCACTTCATCGGCAACTACAGCAAAGCCTCGACCAGCTTCACCGGCCATAGTGGCTTGGATGGCAGCATTAAGTGACAAAATGTTGGTTTGTTCTGCAATGTCATTGATAAGTTCTACGATATCACCGATTTCTTGTGAACTTTCACCCAAACGTTTAATCCGTTTTGATGTTTCTTGAATATGCTCTCGGATTGCATCCATGCCTGTGATGGCTTTTTTAACCGCCATATTACCTTCGGTTGCTAGTTTTACTGATTGCTTAGCAACATCTGATGATTGACTCGCATTTTGAGATACTTGTTCAATAGATCCTGCCATCTCATTAATGGCGCTACTGACCTCGGAAATTTGTTGTGCTTGATGTTCACTAGCATCGGTCAGGTGTAGTGATGTAGCTTGTGTTTCTTGGGCGGCAGACGCTACTTGTAATGTTGTGGTATTAATGTTTTCTACCAAGTCGCGCAAGGCATCGATCGTGTAGTTGACCGAGTCAGCTATTGCACCTGTAATATCTTCTGTTACGGTGGCTGATGCTGTCAGATCACCATCGGCAAGATCGCCCATTTCATCCAGTAATTGCAAAATAGCATCCTGATTATGGCGGTTTTGTATTTCCATTGTTGCTAATGCTGAACGAACTGCTTTATGAGGTAAATAGCTTAGACGTAACAGCATGATCATGGCAAGTATCATAAATACCGCAATACCTGCTGAGAATATTAAGTTATTTTCGTGAATTTGTTGATACTGATTGGTAGACAGTAACCATAATCCAAGTAAGGCTACACTGATGAATGTAACCGTTAGAATTAAGTTTATTAAATTGTTTTTCGCAACCAAAGCGGAGAGAAAAAGCTTGTTTGTTGGATTCATAGAGTTCGTCCTAAACTAAGGTTATGCGGCCGCATTTAAAAAGCGTTGATCAGCAGCGAGTTTGTTAAAGCTAAAAATATTCCAATGTGTATCTTGTTGGCTTATGCTGCCACTAAGATAACGCGAGATAGGTGTATCACTAATGACGTTATCCAATCTAGGCTCATGTTGGAAATGTTTTAAACCAAAAACCTCATCGAGCAATAAACCTGCATAGAGTTGGCTATTGTTAGTAACAATGATGCGACTGCGCTTGTTCACTTTTGTCGGCTCACCGTAGAGAAAATATTTGAGATCGAATAATGGTAGTAATTCACCGCGTAAATTTGCAATACCGAATACCCAAGGTTGGGCGCGTGGTACGGGACTAATTTGAGAGGGTACGATAAATACTTCTCGCGCTTCATTCAAAGGAATAAGCAGATTTTCTCGTGCAATCCTAAATCCGATGGCAGTCCACGTGCCATGAAAAGAGTCTAATTGAGAGGCGTTGGCAGCACTTTGCAGACTGCGTTGTTGAATATCACGTAATAGTGAAATTACATCAGCAGGACAAAAGGTCGTTTTCATGACGCTAAGGTTGTTAAAAGCGCATTTATTTCAGTAAGTAGTTGGACTTCATTTACCGGTTTACATAAATAACCTTTAGCGCCTTGTCTAAATCCCCATAATTTATCAGTTTCCTGATTTTTCGATGAAACGATAATAATGGGGATATTTTGAGTTGCAGGATCTTTACTAAGACGACGAGTAGCCTGAAACCCATTTAAATTTGGCATGACCACATCCATAATGATTAGATCTGGTTGGTCACTTAACGTTTTTTCAATTGCTTGTAAGCCATCTTCGGCGCTAATAACTTGATGGTTATGTTTTTCCAACATTTTTTTGACAACAAAAATTTCAGTAGGTGAGTCATCTGCAATCAGGATTAGAGCCATAGTTGTTACGTATCCTTGGTTTTATTGATGAGATGTGTACGAATAGCGCCCAGTAAATCTTCACGAGTAAAGGGTTTCGTTAAGTATTGTTCGGCGCCGACGACGCGGCCTTTTGCACGATCAAATAAACCATCTTTGCTTGAAAGCATAATGACCGGCGTATGTTGAAATTTGGCATTGTTTTTTATCAAGGAACAGGTTTGATAACCATCAAGACGAGGCATCATAATGTCGATAAATAGAATATCTGGATGTTGCGCGCTAATAATCGGTAAAGCCTCAAACCCATTTTCAGCCGTAAGTACGTCACATCCCGCTTTTGTGAGCAGTGTTTCTGCTGTACGACGAATCGTCTTGCTATCGTCGATCACCATGACTTTTAATCCAGAAAATTCATTTTGAACATCATTCACTCTAAAACATACCTATTATCTTAAATGCATGACAAAATAGTCACGCTAGGAAGATAACCCATTTTTTATTATCCGGCTAGTGGGCATTCGATTTTTAATAAAACTTAATTCTTGTCTTAAAGCAAGGTTGGATTAAGTAAAGTATAAAGTCCACTTCTATTGAGGATAAATTAAGACTTTGATGAGCTAGCTAAATTATCCACCATTCATCAAATGTAGTTTTTTTCTAAATTTAAGGTAAAGATTATTATGACTTCAGGTGTTCCACATTTAACCACCGCATTGAAAGGACCTTTATTACAGCTAGAGGCCCATTTATTAACACATCAGGCGAAAGTCGAGACTTGGTTGCGTGAGCAATGGTTGTTAACGCCAGCGCCTTTTTATGCTTCGGTTGACCTGCGGAATGCGGGTTTTAAATTAGCACCTGTCGATACTAATTTATTTTCAGCAGGATTTAATAACCTTAATCCAAGCTTTATTCCTTTATGTATACAAGCCGTGCAATCTGCCGCTGAGCGAGCATGCCCACGTGGCAGAAAAGTATTAATTGTTGCTGAAAATCATACGCGAAATTTATTTTATTTGGAAAGCCTTGAAACCTTACGGTTAATTTTTGAAAAAGCAGGCTTTGAAGCGAGAATTGGTAGCTTGCGCGACGATTTGACTGAGGCAACATCAATTAACTTACCGTCAGGAAAGAGCTGTGTTATTGAGCCACTGATACGCTCTGGAAACCGTGTTGCGGTAGGCGACTTTTCACCGTGCTTAGTATTGTTAAATAATGACCTTTCCGCAGGACGTCCCGCTATTCTTGAAGGTTTAGAACAAGTGTTAACACCACCATTATCTGCTGGCTGGTCTAATCGCAAAAAATCGGATCATTTTGCACATTATCATAATGTATCGACAGAATTTGCTGAGCAAATAGGCATTGATCCTTGGTTGATTTCACCAATGTCATTGCAGTGTGGCGAAGTCAATTTTATGGAGCGTTTAGGCAATGACTGTCTTGCCAAAAATGTTGAAAATATGCTGGCGTCTATCCAACAGAAATATGATGAATATGGTATTGATCAAGAACCGTTTGTGGTGGTGAAATCTGATTCAGGTACTTACGGTATGGGAATTATGATGGTGAAAAGCGCAGATGAAATAGTAAATTTGAATCGTAAGCAACGCACTAAAATGTCATCAGCAAAAGAAGGTCTAAGTGTTGAAAATGTGTTGATACAAGAAGGGGTTTATACTTTTGAAACAATAGGCGAGGAAAAGGCGGTAGCCGAACCCGTTATTTACATGATTGATCATTTTGTGGTGGGTGGTTTCTATCGCGTGCATACAGGACGAGGCGTTAATGAAAACTTAAATGCACCTGGAATGCACTTTGAGCCATTAGCCTTTGCTCAACCTTGTAATTCGCCAGATAAATCTGAACAACCTGATGCGCAACCAAACCGATTTTATGCCTACGGTGTTATTGCTCGTTTGGCATTATTAGCTGCAGCAAGAGAATTAGCTTAAAAATATAAAAGCAGCTCGCTTTATGATAAACCATAAAAGCGAGCTGCTTAAATTAATGTTAACTCATATGTTCGCTTAAATAGGCGATCGTCATTGTCTGATTATGTAGCATACTTTCCCCGTCCCGTTCACCCGAACAAATCTCTCCATTTGAATAAAATCCCGTTATGCCGGTTTTAACCCCTAATAAGCGTTGCACAGCAAATACTTCATCTGAAACCTGTTCTTGCATCACTAATTTACGTCCGACACAGCTTACACAAATAGCGAGCGCTGTATCATTGACATTAATCTGCTTACTTAAAATTTGACGAGCCGCTTCACTGGCACCATTGACGAGTTGGTCATGATCTGATTTAAGAAAACGTACCGTTGAACCTTCTCCGACATTGCCGGCAAAAGTGAGGCTATTGTTTTTATTATCAATGCCCAGCAGCGTTCTAATCACGGTGATTTTTTTATCTTTAGACATTATTGCAAACGGAAAGTTAAGCCCTGATGCAGGTAAGGTATTGGCGTAATAACCAATGTACATTTTATACAGTGGTAGTGCGGGTTTGTTATCTAACTCAAACACAACATTTTTTAGTGAACGAGTGATTTTGCGAGGAGGTCCATAAGGACTCCAGCCGCCTAATGCTCCACTAGTAACCACAGCATCTTTGCCATAAATACCTACAGCAATAACTACTTTGTCATGAACTTTGTCATTATTAAGTAATAATGTTTGAGTGAATGCTGCGTTATCGCCAGCAAGACCGCCAGTGATGGGGATTTCTGGCAACACTTCTTGTAAGCCTTCTACCAGTTCAGAGCCATTAACATTCAAGCCATCGCTCAATACAAAAACACCTTTGAGATCATTTTGAATAAGTTCACTTGCTATTTGGACGCCTAGCGCATGGGATTGAGCCATGTTGTTAATTGGCTTACTAACAAACTTGAGTAAGCTACGTTCCCACAGCATAGCTGTAATGTGCAAGCTATCATCGTGAGCACCATTTTCGGTTATTTCTCCAGACGTAGTACAGCCAATTATTTGAGCATTGGGATAGCGTTTTTGTAATGTACTACCAAAGTTGCGTTCTTTAAACCTACTTATTGAGCCAAAGACAAGCACCCAGTTTGCTTCTGGCAGGGGCGACATAGAGGGCAATGACTTTAGGGTCACTTTTGATGAAAGATGTTCTTGCTGAAACTTCATGTTTACTTACGCCTAAATTGCCAGTGAAATATTTCCGACACATAATTGTGCAAGTTCTCGCCGATATGACACAAGGATACTACCTTACTTTATTGTTCTAGGGGAAGGCGGAGTATAAAAATAATACCTGTTAAATATGCGTTAGATACACACTCGGTATTACGTTGATGGCCGTTAATTTTGATAAGTTAGCAGGTGAAGATAGCATATTTTGAACATACCTTTATATGGTTCAATAATGCTAAATGCCTGAGTTATCTAACTATGAATTTTACTGTTACAGATAGCAATTGAATAATAACTAGAATTATGTTTTATTATCAGTCGAGCTTAATTATGTTAAATACAGCTCGTTCAAAATTCTTAATACAGTAATAAAAATAAGCATTATGCAATAGGACTGTGTTGGAAATAATATTAACTTCATAATAATAAAGAGAGAAAATTATGTTTGCATTAGCATTAAGTATAGGTGTGTTAGGGGGTGTGGCTACATGGCTGGCCCTCAGTCCGTTAGCTGGAATGGTTACAATTTGGGCAATATTCATTGCCTGGGGATCATATTTTCATAATGGCGCGGATACAGCAGCATTAAAAAATACGATAGTGTGCGGTATTTTTGGTTCAATCCTCGCAGGAATTGCCTTTGCGTTGATTACAAAAGTAGGTTTGGGTCAAGGCACCCCTTTAGCAGTTAATGCTGCTGTATGGGTTGGTTTAGCTGTATTCGTGCTAGTTATGGGGGCGACTATTCCAGCATTTTCAGTCATTCCTTCAGCTGTTTATGGTTTTGCGGCAACAGCAGCCTATGCAATCCATGCTGGTCCAGATTTATCAGCTGCAGGTAATACCTTAGCAATGGACTTTTCTAATCCAGTATTAGTGATTTCATTGTCATTTATTGTGGGCGCTTTATTCGGTATGGTTTCGGGTAAAGTAGCGGCGATGATCTCTAGTCATGAATAAGACCAGTTAACACTTAAAAAAAGGCTGTGTTCACTAATGAACACAGCCTTTTTTATGCGTTGAATGATTAAAGTTAACCAGCAAGTTTTGCTTTTAGTAAATCATTAACCTGTGTCGGGTTGGCTTGACCTTTTGACGCTTTCATTACTTGGCCAACGAAGAAGCCAAATAGCTGCTCTTTACCATCGCGATATTGTTCAAGCTGCCCTTGATTATTGGTGATGACTTCATCAATGATGGCTTCAATCGCAGCTGAATCTGTGACTTGTTTTAAACCTTGCGACTCAATAATACTATCGGCATCTTTGCCTTCAGCATTCCATAAACTATCAAAGATTTGTTTAGCAATTTTGCCAGAGATGGTGTTATCACTAATCCGATTCAATAAACCGCCTAATTGCTGTGCACTGACAGGTGATTGCATGATTTCTAAACTAGCCTTGTTTAATGCACCTAATAATTGAGTGATGATCCAATTAGCACATAGTTTTGAATCTTGGTAATTTGATGCAACTAGAACCGCTTCAAAATAATCAGCAAGCTGGCGACTGCTGGTCAGAACTGATGCATCATAACTTGATAGGTTCATCTCTTTAATAAAGCGATCACGTTTAGCATTGGGTAATTCTGGCAGTGTTGCCCGTATTTGTTCAATCAATTCAGGATCTAAAACAACAGGTAATAAGTCTGGATCAGGAAAGTAGCGATAATCATTGGCTTCTTCTTTACTTCGCATTGATCGTGTTTCATTTTTATCGGCGTCATAAAGTCGTGTTTCTTGAACGACTGTGCCACCATCTTCGATCAGCTCAATTTGACGTTCAATTTCGATATTAATGGCGCGTTCGACATTGCGAAATGAGTTAATGTTTTTAAGCTCAGCGCGAGTACCTAATTCTTTTTGGCCTTTCGGTCGAACAGAGACATTGGAGTCACAGCGGAATGAGCCTTCCTGCATATTACCGTCACAGATCTCAATGTATTGCACCAAAGAGTGAATTTTCTTCATATAGGCAACGGCTTCTTTTGCGTTGCTCATATCAGGGTCGGAAACGATTTCTAACAACGGTGTTCCGGCGCGATTAAGATCAATACTAGTTTGACCTGGATAGTTTTCATGTGACGATTTACCGGCGTCTTCTTCTAGATGAGCGCGCGTAATGCCGATAATTTTTTCTGTACCGTCTTCGAGTTCAATAGACAACTGACCTTTGCCAACAATTGGCAAATCAAGTTGACTTATTTGGTAACCTTTAGGCAAATCAGGATAGAAGTAATTTTTGCGAGCAAATACAGAGCGATCGGTAAGTTTGGCATCAACCGCTAAACCAAATTTGATGGCCATTCTCACCGCTTCTTGATTGAGTACCGGCAAAACACCTGGAAAACCAAGATCAACCGCACAGGCTTGAGTATTGGGTTCCGCGCCATAAGCGGTGGGAGCACCAGAGAATATCTTAGTTTTGGTGGCGAGTTGGGCGTGAATTTCTAACCCAATAACAACTTCCCATTCCATGATTGACGGCCTAATTGTGAATTTAAAAGAGGAATTGTACCAACTAATAGAAGGCTTTACCTAGATCGTGAACAGCTAGAATTTATTGTTTATTCTCGCAAGCTGATCGTTTGCCAACCTTGCTGTTGAGCTATAGCGAATAATTTTGGATCAGAATCAACAGCAATAGGGTGTTCAACTATACTTAACAATGGCAGATCATTGTGGGAGTCACTATAAAAATAGCTGCCGGTCAAGGTTTGGTTTTCGTTACGTAACCATTCTTGCAGACGTTCAACTTTACCATGTTGAAAAGAAGGTGTACCCGCTACATTACCAGTGTATAGACCATTGATCATTTCAGCTTCTGTCGCAATTAAGTGTGGAATACCTAATTTTAGCGCGATAGGCGTGGTGATAAAACTGTTTGTTGCGGTGATGATCATTAAGGTGTCACCACGTTGACGATGATGGGCGATCAGCTTCTGCGCCGCAGGCAAAATTATAGGATCAATTTTTTCTGCTAGGTATTGCGTGCGCCAACGATCTAAGTCAGCAGGATTATTATCAGCAAGTGGTTTTAGTTGAAAAGCCAAAAACTCAAATATATCTAGAGTGCCTGCGAGATATTGGTCAGAAAATTCTTGGTTAGCGCGCTGATAATTTTCGCCGTTAACCAGCTCGTTTTCAACTAAAAACTCACCCCATAAATAATCACTATCGCCACCCAGTAGCGTGTTATCCAAGTCAAAGATTGCTAATGCCATATCGTTTCAAATCACCAATTAAAAAATAGTCACTATTGTAAGTCAAAATGGAATGAATACCGTGATAACCTATCAAGTATTGAAAAATTATGACGTTAAAGTAGCGATGGCTTCTTTTAACGAGAGATGCGGGATTGTGATTGATAAAGATGGCTTTAGACCTAATGTAGGGATAATACTCTGCAACGATAATAATGAGGTTTTGTGGGCACAGCGTGCGCAACATGACTCATGGCAGTTTCCGCAAGGTGGAATAAAAACCCATGAAACGCCGGAACAAGCCGTTTATCGGGAGTTAATGGAAGAAGTAGGATTAGCACCTGAGCATGTTGAATTGCTCGGCATGACAAGTGGTTGGTTACGCTATCGATTGCCTAAGCGTTATTTGCGTTATGGCAATAAACCGCTTTGCATTGGCCAAAAACAACGTTGGTTTTTATTACGTTTAACGGGTAGCGAATCCGACGTGAATTTAACGCGACATGATAAGCCTGAGTTTGATGACTGGCGCTGGGAAAATTACTGGCAGCCTGCCAAAGAAATCGTATTTTTCAAACGTCGTGTATATGAAAAAGCCTTACATGAATTAGCGCCGTTATTATTTCCAGAATATAAAAAACGAGTTGACAGTCAGCAAAAATATTAATTAAGTATTTTCTTAAATACTTTGGCGTTTCGTTGGTAGTTATACAAAGCTTGTTTTTCCATCGGTAAATCGCTGATTTCGGATGCATTAAAACCATGCTCGATAAACCAATGGGCGGTTTGGGTAGTAAGTACGCACAGTGCTTTTAAACCGAGTTGAGTAGCTTGCAGTTCAATAGCGTGTAATAACCTATCACCTCGTCCTAAGCTTTGATAATCCTTGGCAACAGCAAGGCAGGCAAGTTCTGCAACATTACCTTGTGGGTATGGATACAAAGCTGCGCACGCTACGACCGCACCATCTCGTTCCATAACGGTAAAGTGTCCAATCTCAACTTCTAATAGATCTCGCGAACGTTTTACTAACGTTCCATTTTGTTCTAAAGGTTGGATAAGATCAAGAATGCCACCAACGTCATCAATGGTCGCTTGACGAATTGTTTCAAAAGATTTCGCAGTGATTAATGTACCCGCACCATCGCGACTAAATAATTCTTGTAATAACGTACCATCTTGCGAACGGTCGAGTAAATGGACACGCTTCACACCTGATTTACATGCACGAACCGCCGCCTTAAGGGGATGATGTGCTGCTACCTCAGAAGATAGCTGTTCAACTTGCTCAACGGTTAATTCTCGTGGTAATTCAGGAGTACTTTCACCGATAAAAATAAGTTTGTCAGCCGTTAATGCGGTTGCTACCGCGGTGGCAATGTCTTCTGCAGCAAGATTGAAGATTTCACCGGTGGGTGAATAACCTAAAGGGGGTAATAAAACCATATTACCCAAGCTTAATTGATCGTTAATACCCTGAATATCTATGCGGCGCACTTCGCCAGTATGTCCAAAATCAATCCCATCTCTAACACCAACGGGGCGTGCGGTGATTAAATTGCCGCTAGTGCAACGAATGCGAGCATGCGCCATAGGTGTGTGCGGCAAACCAAAAGACAGCTTGGCTTCAATGTTAATACGCAATTTACCCATCACGGCTATAGCTATTTTAAGACTGACATCGTCAGTAATACGTAGCCCTTGATGATAGTGGACGTCGATATCTTGACGTTGACATTGTTGTTCGATTTGTGGCCTGGCGCCATATACCAGCACTAGTTTTATCCCTAAACTACTTAGTAACGCCAAGTCATGCACGAGATTGTCAAAGCCTGGTGTATCTATAGTTTCACCATCAAAAGCTATCACAAAAGTCGCGCCACGATGCGCATGAATATATGGCGCGGCATTACGAAACCAGCTAGTGGTTGTGGCAAAATTATTAATGATAGATGTGTTGTGTATTGTTTTCATAACGCTCTTTTTATCCTAGTCTTAGCAAGGTTGCAAAGTTGCGTGTAAAATCTTTCTCGATAATTGCTGACAAACACAATGTTAGTGACGAAATACTTTAATATTTGTTTGGAGAGCGAGCATGCCTGAATATAAATCTAGAACGTCTACCGCCGGTCGCAACATGGCGGGTGCACGCGCCTTGTGGCGAGCTACGGGGATGAAGGATGAAGACTTTAGTAAGCCTATTGTAGCAATTGCCAACTCATTTACCCAGTTTGTCCCCGGTCATGTACATTTAAAAGATATGGGTCAGTTAGTTGCGCGTGAAATTGAGCGTGCGGGTGGTGTTGCGAAAGAATTTAATACAATTGCAGTCGATGATGGTATTGCGATGGGTCATGGCGGTATGTTGTACAGCTTACCTTCGCGAGATATCATTGCAGACTCAGTTGAATACATGGTTAATGCCCATTGTGCGGATGCGATTGTATGTATTTCAAACTGCGACAAAATTACCCCAGGCATGTTGATGGCGGCATTAAGGCTGAATGTACCGGTGATCTTCGTCTCAGGTGGCCCAATGGAGGCCGGTAAAACTAAATTGGCCGGTAAAGACGTCAAATTAGATCTAGTGGATGCGATGGTACAAGCTGCTGATGAGAGTGTCAGTGACGAAGATGTGGCACAAGTTGAACGTAGCGCTTGTCCAACCTGTGGTTCATGTTCAGGTATGTTCACGGCAAACTCGATGAACTGTTTGACCGAAGCTTTAGGTCTATCACTACCTGGCAATGGTTCATTATTAGCCACTCATGCTGATCGTGAAGAGTTATTTTTAGAAGCGGGTCGTACAATTGTGTCGTTAGCGAAACGGTACTACGAACAAGATGATGAATCTGCTTTACCACGCTCTATCGCATCTAAAGCCGCCTTTGAAAATGCAATTGCATTAGATGTAGCAATGGGCGGCTCAACCAATACTGTATTACATTTACTAGCAGCAGCACATGAAGCTGAAGTTGATTTTACGATGGCAGATATTGATCGCATGTCTCGTCATATCCCTAATTTGTGCAAAGTAGCACCAGCAACACCTGAATATCATATGGAAGACGTACATCGTGCTGGTGGTGTAATGAGTATTCTGGCTGAACTTGCAGCGGGCGGTTTATTACATACCCATTTGCCAACAGTACATAGTGCGACTTTAGGCGATGCCTTAGCAAAATGGGATATTAAACGCAGTGATTGCGAAGTGGCTAAACAGCGTTATTTAGCGGGTCCCGCCGGTATTCCAACTCAAACTGCCTTTAGTCAAAGCACACGTTGGCCGAGCTTGGATTTAGATCGTGAAACAGGGTGTATCCGTGATATTAAACATGCTTATAGTAAGGATGGTGGTTTAGCCGTGTTATTCGGTAATATTGCCCAAGAGGGTTGTATTGTTAAAACAGCAGGCGTCGATGATTCTAATCTAACCTTCTCGGGACCAGCACGTATTTTTGAATCTCAGGAAGCTTCAGTAACAGCAATATTAACTGAGCAAGTTGTAGCAGGGGATGTCGTTATTATTCGTTATGAAGGACCTAAAGGTGGTCCGGGTATGCAAGAAATGTTATATCCAACAAGTTATTTAAAATCTAAAGGACTGGGAAAGGCGTGCGCCTTATTAACAGATGGTCGATTCTCAGGCGGGACTTCCGGTTTATCTATTGGTCATGCTTCACCAGAGGCAGCTGAAGGCGGCAATATTGGTTTAGTTGAAGAGGGGGATATTATCGTGATTGATATTCCTAACCGGATCATTAAAGTTGATGTTTCTGATGCCGTATTAGCGGAGCGTCGTGAAATGATGGAATTAAAAGGTGAATTAGCTTGGCGACCTGTTAATCGTGAACGTAAAGTGAGCTTAGCACTACAAGCCTATGCTGCATTAACCACTTCAGCATCAAAGGGTGCAGTGCGTGATTTAGAGCAGTTAAAACGCAGATAGATATCATTCAAGGATGCGGGTTAAAAAGTCCCGATATTGATTTAATATCGGGACTTTTATATGCGTTATTAGTTTGGACGAAAGCTTGTAAATCGTCAGCAGTAAGTGGGCGACTGAAATGATAACCTTGGAATAAAGTACAGCCATTTGCAGTTAAGAAATTAAGTTGCTGGAAATTTTCTACACCTTCAGCCACCACTGTTAAGTTTAGATGTCTAGCCATTGCAATGATGGTAGTGACGATTGCCGCATCATCCTTGTCAGTAGCAATATCACGGACAAAACTTTGATCGATTTTCAATTCATCTATGGGCAAGCGTTTAAGATATGACAGCGAGGAATAGCCGGTGCCAAAATCATCAATTGAAAACTGTACGCCCATCTGTTTTAAAACGCTCATTTTTTGGATAGTGTCTTCAACATTATCTAAAACAATACCTTCCGTTATTTCTAACATCAGTTTGTTCGCTCTTAGCCCTGACTGCTCTAATGCTGACTTAATGTTGGCGATAAAATCGGCCTGGCGAAATTGCTTAGGGCTGACATTGACAGAAATATGTTGAAGTTCAATGCCTTGTCGTAACCATGATTGTAATTGGCTACAAGCATTAATGAGTACCCACTGGCCAATAGGTATAATAAGCCCAGAGTCTTCAGCAAGAGGAATAAATTCGGCCGGCGAAACCCAACTACGCTGAGGATGTTGCCAACGTAATAACGCCTCAACGGTCAATATTTTGCCAAAACTATCAACTTGTGGTTGGTAGTTTAAGGTAAATTGATGATGCTCAATTGCTTGCCTTAAATCATGCTCTAATGCTAATTTTGCCTCAGCAATCTCTTGCATTGCTTGTTCATAAAAGCAGAAGGTGTTTTTGCCTGTTTTTTTGGATTTATACATAGCCGTATCAGCTTGGCCTAATATTGCGACAGCCGTTAGCTGAGTTGGCGAAAAAATCGTGATACCTATGCTGGTAGAAATATGATGTTCATAACCTTTAATATGAAAAGGCTGGTGAAATGCCTTGATTATTTTTTTTGCTAAATTGGATGAAAATTCTATTAAGACCTCATCTGTGACTGTTTGATTAGCCACTAAAATAACAAACTCATCACCACCTAATCGTGCGACAGTATCTGATCTTCTAAGTAAATGTTGTATGCGAGTGGCTACTTGCTGCAACATTTCATCACCCACTTCATGGCCCAGAGAATCATTAATTTTTTTGAAGTCATCAAGATCAAGGAACATCAATACGCCATAGGCCTTATTGCGTTGCGAAAGCGATAAATTGTACTGCAAGCGGTCGAGCAATAAACGGCGATTAGGCAATGACGTGAGCTGATCATAAAAAGCCAGATATTGAATGCGATCTTCATGTGCTTTCTGAGTCGTTATATCTGAGAAAACAGAGACATAGTTAATGACGTTGCCTGCATCATCAGTGATAGTGGTAATAGTATGACGTTCTGGATATACTTCGCCGTTTTTACGACGATTCCATATCTCACTTTCGTAGCTGCCATTTTCATTAATCTGTTGCCACATGTTTTCATAAAAAGAAGCGCTATGTTTTCCTGAAGATAAAATTTGAGGACTTTGGCCTAATACATCTTGTTGGCTATAGCCGGTCACTTTAGTAAACGCTTGATTAACCCGCATTATTTGGTTATTACTATCGGTGATCATAATGGCTTCATTTGATTCAAATGTTATGGACAATAGACGCAACTCTTCTTTGGCTTTATGAAGACTTGCCGTTCTTTGACTGACAACTTCCTCCACACGAGCTCGTCGTCCAGTTGATATCATTAAAGTAATGGTCAACATCGCGGTAAATAGCATGCCAATAAAGAGCACTATCCACACATTATTTGAATAATTATTTTTGAAATAATCGGCTGAAGGTGTCAGTTTAATCTGCCATACTCGATTAGCGATTTGTATAGAATAACGGGTGGTAAAATCGCCATCAGGGATAATATTTGTTGCCGATGAATAAAGCGTCATGGGCTGATCTGGATAAGTTATGTCAATAATTGTGAGCTGGGTATCCACCAGTGGATGAACGTTTAGTTCGTTAGCAAGAATATCGTCTAAATAATAAGCATTAGCAATATTACCGATAAAGGCTTGTTGACGTTGGCTTTGGGTGGCTAATGAAAGTCCTTGTTTGTATACAGGGATGTAATTAACGATGCCAAATCGATCGTTGTTACCGCTATTTAGCAGCTTGATACGGTTGGTAATAATAGTGTTTCCGGTATCACGAGCTTTATGAAAAAACTTTGCTAAGGCCGGGTTAGATGTTGAATCAAACCCTAATAATTGTTCATTATTTTTAGAGGGTGATACATAGGCTATCGCCGCATATTCTGACTTGTTTTCGATGCGTACTACATTGTCTTGCTCATCCCGTTTGGTAATTTGGTAGTTGATACGATGAGTTGCTTGCATTTGCTTTTCAAATAAGGCTCTATTTTCATCTTTTACGATGACATCCCAAGCCATGACTGAGATGTCAGGATGCAATTGAAGAATAGAATTAGTTGATTCGATAAAATCTTTAAGGTCGATTTGACCTTGATTAGCAATAGTATCTCGTAGATGCTTGGTGAAGTTGATATGGGTTTTGATTTCTCGATCCACTTCTACACCAATTGAGCTCGCTTGGTAATCTAAGTTCATTTGTAACCGCTGATTCTCATTATCGACACTATTTTTAAATAAACTAATAGTCATTAGGAGTGCGACGATGACGGAAATACTGACAATCCATTTCCGGTTGGCAATTATTTTTCCTGGTAAATCAAAAAACAATAAGATCAATGGTGTGATAATAAAAACACCTAAACTATCGCCTAACCACCAAGTAAAACCACTAAATACTGTCTGGTCTAGTGGAACGACACCAGTGACAAGTAATGCGAGAATACTGATTATCATAGGTAATATAGCAGCTATAGGACCACCAAATACGACTAACTTTAAGATGCTGGCTTGAGAAATTAGTGGATCAGGGTAGCTGGCATATTTGTGAATTAACCTGAAACCTAAATAGATAAATAAAGTGCTACTCAAGGCGATGACTGCAAATAACAGTAGGGATTCACTGGGCGTTGGTAGTGTATTTAGGCCATAAAATTCGATGTTTGCAAGAAAATCACCAATAAAAACGCCCAGTAGTAATTTGGGACCAAACTTTAATACAAATGCTAGTGCGAGGCCTGCTGCAGGCCAAAATGCACTGGCATTGCTAGGTGACGCGGTGAGTGGATAACTTAATTTAGTCGCTAGATAATAGGCAAGTGTCAGCCCGGCGATGGCCAATATTGTTTGAAATAATGATCGGACATTAAACATATTGCAGCTCTAAGATATTCAAAGACCACGCTATACGTGGTCTCAGAGATAAATATTGACGGTTGTATGTATATTGGGGTTTTCTAAAATGGAATGTCATCGTCCAAGTAATCTGCGCCACCTTGCGGTGAGCCATAATCAGGGCCTGCTGAAGGTGAAGCTGGTTGAGGCGCATAACCTTGTTGTGATGCTGAATTACGTTGAGGTGCGTTTTGTTGATAGTCGCCTGTTGAACTACCTGCTGAACTACCTTTTGAATCGAGCATCGTCATAGAATCACCGACAATCTCAGTTGAAAAACGATCTTGACCGCTTTGGTCTTGCCATTTACGGGTTTGAATACGACCTTCAATATAAATTTGTGAACCTTTGTGGAGATATTGCTGGGCCACTTCGCCTAAACGATTGTTGAGAGTGACACGGTGCCATTCAGTGCGTTCTTTACGTTCACCTGTAGCTTTATCTTTCCAGCTTTCAGATGTTGCTAGGCGTAAATTACAAATGGAGCCACCATTAGGAAAGGCGCGACTTTCTGGCTCTGCGCCGAGTCTTCCTACAAGAATAACTTTATTTACTGACATGGTGTGTACTCCTTAAGCGAAATTAAATTTTAAGCGGATTCATTTTACGATGCTTTAGCGATAAATGCATCCAATGCCTCATTATCGATATCATCAGGTGAGAATTTAACATAAGCGACGAATTCTTCAATGACGATGACGGTTTCGATTACACCTGGAATGGCATTCAACTGTTTGGCGATATTATTTGCATTATTGGTTGAAACATTGTGTAACTGAATGATGCGGGTAGATAAATGTTTAGGTGGTTTCATCGGAATGATAAGAATTAGCCAGATAGTGGCTAACACTGCGCCGGCGATAAATACGCCAGACATACCTAACTTACTGAATATTAAACCACCAGATGCACCACCTATAAATGCACCAATAAACTGGGCCGTTGAATAGATACCCATCGCGGTGCCTTTATTGGCAAGCGGACTAAGCTTTGACATTAGCGATGGTAAACTTGCTTCTAAAATATTAAAAGCGGTAAAAAACAACCATAAACAGAACAGCATGCCTCCGATTGAATAAGATAACTGACTCCAACCAAGTTCAGCAATAATTAATGTTGCAATAGCGCCTAAAAATACGGGTTTCATCATACGATATTTTTCAGCGATGATGATAAAGGGCACCATAGCCACAAAGGCAAGGATTAATACCGGCAAATAGGCAAGTGCGTGTTGGTCTTTCGGTAAACCTGCGTGTTCGAGTAGAGCAATCGGCAAAGCAAAAAAACTGATAGTGAGTAAGCAATGCAAGATCATAATACTAAACACCATGCGCATGATGTCAGGGTTGCGAAGTACATTAAGGAACTGTTTAGGTACCGGCTCAATATCGCTGTGATTAATGAGGCGAGTAGGTGTGGGAATCCATAAATGTAAGATGGCTATGCCGACAAGTGCTAATAAAGCAGTAAACCAAAAAATGCCTGACAAACCGACCCAGTGCTCAAGTGCTGCACCAGCTGCAAGAGCAACTGAGAATGACAAACCGATACTTATGCCGATGCTTGCCATAGCCTTCGTACGATGTTCATCACGAGTTAGATCGGCAGTTAGTGCCATGATAGCAGCGGCAATAGCACCACTACCTTGCAATAAACGACCAGCAATCACCATATAAATTGAATCGGCCATTGCAGCGATGATACTACCCGCAGCAAATAGCAGTAGCCCGATGGTGATGACCCGTTTACGACCTATACGATCAGACAACATACCAAATGGAATTTGTAATATGGCTTGAGTAAGGCCGTAAGCTCCAATCGCTAGACCGATCAGAATAGGTGTCGCACCACTATATTGATCTGCGGCCAGAGAAAATACCGGCAAAATCATAAATAAACCCAGCATTCTGAGGGCAAAGATGCTTGATAAGCCGGCTATGCTGCGCTTTTCTAGAGAAGTCATTGCGGATGATGTGTTTTGTTTTTGCGTCATAGTAGTCGGTTGGCGTATATTTATCCGTCAAAACATTTATACGGAAGGTGTATGAAATACATAAGTATACGCGGTGCACGCACCCATAACTTAAAAAATATTGACGTAGACTTGCCACGTGATTCACTTATTGTAATTACCGGATTATCGGGATCGGGTAAGTCATCGCTTGCTTTTGATACGCTTTATGCGGAAGGACAACGTCGTTATGTTGAATCCTTATCGGCTTATGCTAGACAGTTTTTATCAATGATGGAAAAACCAGATGTAGATCATATTGAAGGTTTATCGCCCGCTATTTCGATAGAGCAAAAATCGACATCTCACAACCCGCGCTCGACCGTTGGCACCATTACCGAAATTTATGATTATTTACGCTTATTGTTCGCGCGAGCTGGAGAACCACGTTGCCCGACCCATGATCAACCTTTAGCCGCGCAAACAGTCAGTCAAATGGTTGATATGGTACTTGCGATGCCAGAAGGTCAGCGGATGATGTTACTAGCGCCTGTTGTGCAAGATCGCAAAGGCGAACATAAAGATGTGTTGGATAATTTACGCGCGCAAGGCTTTGTTCGCGCTCGGGTAAATGGTGAGGTGATTGAACTTGATAATCCACCGGATCTTGAGTTGCGTAAAAAACATACTATTGAAGCGGTGGTTGATCGTTTTAAAGTCCGTGAAGACTTGCAGCAGCGGTTGGCGGAATCCTTTGAAACTGCGTTAATAATGAGTGATGGAATCGCTCGTGTGGTGTCAATGGATGATGAAAAAAACACAACCTTGTTTTCATCACGTTTTTCATGCCCTAGTTGTGGCTATTCAATTGCCGAACTAGAGCCACGCATGTTTTCTTTTAATAACCCAGCTGGTGCGTGTGGTACATGTGATGGTTTGGGTATTAAGCAATTCGTCGATCCTGCACGCGTGGTCGCCCACCCTGAATTAAGTTTAAATGCGGGTGCTGTTCGCGGTTGGGATCGCCGTAATGCATATTATCATCAGTTATTAATCTCCCTCGCAGAGCACTTTCAATTTGATTTAGAAACATCTTTTGAGGCCTTATCTGACGAGATTCGTAAAGCAGTTTTATATGGCAGTGGTCGCACAAAAATTGACTTTAGTTATATCAGCGACCGAGGTAAACAAGTCGTAAGGAGTCATCCTTTTGAAGGTGTCATCCCTAATATGCAACGCCGATATCTTGAGACAGAATCAAACAGTGTGCGGGAGGACTTAGCTAAATATCATACAGTACGGGCCTGTCCTGATTGTGCAGGAGCACGTTTAAATGAAGCTTCTCGACATGTATTTCTTGGTGAAACTTCATTACCTACAGTAAGCGACATGCCAATAGGTGAAGCAACACGATTTTTTGAGAATTTAAGTTTGCCAGGTAATCGCGGTGAAATTGCCAGCAAAATTATCATTGAAATTTCTCAGCGATTGAGTTTTCTAGTGAATGTTGGTTTGGACTATTTATCCCTATCTCGAAGTGCCGATACCTTATCAGGTGGCGAAGCTCAGAGAATAAGACTCGCAAGTCAGATTGGAGCGGGTTTAGTAGGCGTAATGTATATTCTCGATGAACCGTCGATTGGTTTGCATCAACGAGATAATGAACGTTTATTGGGCACGTTAACCCGGTTGAGAGATTTAGGTAACACAGTTATCGTAGTTGAGCATGATGAAGAAGCCATTCGTGCTGCTGATTATGTGTTGGATATTGGTCCCGGTGCCGGTGTACATGGTGGCGAAATTGTTGCTAGAGGCACACCAAAAGATATCATGGACAGCGAGCATTCATTAACTGGACAGTATTTATCGGGTAAACGAAAGATTACTGTGCCAATTAAGCGTGTGCCTTATCACACTGGTAGAACCATTTCGGTAAGAGGCGCATCGGGTCATAATTTGCAAAACGTGGATGTCGATATTCCTATTGGTTTAATGACGTGTGTGACCGGTGTATCGGGCTCGGGTAAATCAACGTTAATTAATGACACCTTGTTAAAAATGATATCTAAAACATTGAATGGCGCATCGGAAGAAGCTGCACCACACAGAGATATCTTAGGGTTAGAACAGCTCGATAAAGTGGTGGCGATTAATCAAAGCCCAATAGGACGCACGCCTCGTTCTAATCCAGCGACCTACACCGGTATTTTTACGCCGGTGCGTGAATTATTTGCTGGTACACCTGAAGCGCGAGCTCGAGGATATACACCTGGACGATTTAGTTTTAATGTTAAAGGCGGTCGCTGTGAAGCATGCCAAGGTGATGGGTTAATTAAAGTCGAAATGCATTTTTTGCCCGATATCTATGTGCCGTGTGATATCTGCAATGGAAAACGTTACAACCGTGAAACCTTAGATATTCGCTATAAAGGCAAAACGATTACCGATGTGTTGGACATGACAATTGAAGAAGCGATGGTGTTTTTTACCAATATTCCTGTAGTTGCAAAAAAGCTGGAAACCTTGATTGATGTTGGACTAACTTATATTAAGTTGGGTCAAAATGCGACCACCTTATCCGGCGGTGAAGCACAACGGATAAAACTAGCAAAAGAATTATCGAAGCGTGATACGGGAAAAACCTTATATGTGCTTGATGAACCAACGACAGGTCTTCATTTCTTTGATATTGAGCAATTAATGAAGGTATTGCAAAGACTGCGTGAGCGCGGTAATACCATTGTGGTTATCGAACACAACTTGGATGTAATAAAAACAGCTGACTGGATTATTGATATGGGACCAGAAGGGGGCTCTGGTGGTGGTAGGGTAGTGGCGTTTGGTACACCTGAAGACGTGGCCAAAAGTCTTGCTTCTCATACAGGTCATTATTTAGCGCCATTGTTAAATTAAAATGGGTCGCTATCAAAAATACGGAATGTTAATTGCCGTAATCATTTATGTGCTTTGGGTAGTGGTCTACGCCTATTTCGATTACAAAATTGAAAAAGATCGCCTGTATCATTCGGTAGATAAACGATTGGAGAATGCTGCACTTATTACACCTCTTTTATTACCGAAAAATTTTCATCATAAAGGCTTGATTAAAGAAGCATTGACGTCCCAGCAAGATTCCAGGGATATTCTTAGATTATCTAAATTGACTGATAAGACGGGCGTTAAATATATTTACACGCTTGTGTTACGAGAAGATAAGATTTTTTTTACCACTTCGAACGCTACTAAAGGAGAATTAAAGACTGGAAAGGGATTGATTGCTTATTTTGAACAATATAAGGATGTCGATCCTCGGGTTTATGAAGTATTTAGTAGTAAAAAAACACGTTTTTTAGAATACACCGATCAATGGGGTGCATTTCGTAGTATCTATATTCCTCAGTACTCAGCTGATGGCAGCCTGTTTGTTACTGCTGCCGATATATCAATAAATGATATTCATGCTGTGTTGAATCGGCGGCTTCAGGCTACGTTGTTGGTCGCAATTTTATTCTTGTTCTTTGCTTATCCACTTTACGTATTATCAACACAAAAAATAAAACAGTTTGCCAAAGATCTAGAACGTCAAGTTAAACAACAAACGGCAAAATTAAGCTTAAATGAAGAGCGGCTAAATTATGCACTCAAGGTAGCGCATCAGGGTTGGTTTGATATAAATCCTCAAACGGGTGAGATAGTTGTCGGTGATGAATATGCTCGTTTGTTAGGTTATGAGCCTGCAGAATTCCATCCTTATTTACAGACTTGGCAAGTCAATATTCATCCTGACGACAAAATAGCCGTTCACAAGTCTTTTAAGAAGATGTTAGCAACAAACGAATCCGCGGAATTAGAGTACCGTAGAAAATGTAAGGATGGTAGTTGGATTTGGTTGCATTCTATTGGTGAAGTGGTTGAGCGTGATATCAATAATAATCCGACGCGAGTGATCGGAATTCATGCCGATATTACAGAACGTAAACAGAGTGACCAAGTACTGCGGTTGTTAGCTGAAAGTGGCGATGTGGGTGACGAAACAATTTTTCAACTCATGGTCAAGCAGCTGGCACACTCACAGAATAGTCGTTATGCCTTCATTGCATGTTTCAGCCAGACTATTGAAAATCAAATAGATACGGTCGCTGTTTGGGCGAGTGATAGCTATAGTGATAATTTTTCTTATTCTCTAGAAGGTACGCCCTGTCAGGATGTGACAGATGAAGGCATGTGTTTTTACCCTGATAATATTCAAAGCTTGTTTCCAGATGATGCGATGCTGGTGACGATGGAGGCAGTCAGTTATCAAGGGATAGTGTTAAAAAATAGCCAGAATAAATCGGTTGGTTTACTAGCGATTGTAGATGACAGACCAATGACTAAAGGCACTCATACCAATAGTTTATTAAATAGCCTCGCGGTTCGAGCGGCAATTGAATTAGAGCGTATAGAGGCAGGCAAACAGTTAGCATTAGCAGCACGCGTATTTAATGATAGTCATGAAGCGATTATGCTGACGGATATTAGTGGCAATATTATCAATGTGAATCCTGCTTTTACTGTCATCACGGGTTATGAGCAAAGTGAAATTGTTGGTGAAAATCCCAGCATATTTACTTCAGGTAAGGATGGACCTGAATTTTATATTAATATGTGGAAAAAAGTACATGCGGAGGGCTTTTGGCATGGTGAGGTGTCGAGCCGTAAGAAAAGTGGTGAGCTTTATATTGAATTACTCACTCTTTCATCACTAAAAGATGAAAAAAATAATGTGTTGAATTATCTTGGTATGTTTTCTGATGTAACCCAAAATAAACAGCAACAAGAAAAGTTACACTTAATGGCGCACTATGATGTGCTCACACAATTACCGAACCGAACGTTATTTGCCGATAGGTTTACACAGGCCGTTTCGGAAAGTATGCGAAATGAGACATTACTTGCCATTTGCTTCCTTGATTTAGATAATTTTAAACCGGTGAATGATCGTTATGGTCATGGCATTGGCGATCTATTATTGATTGAAGTGGCTAAGAGGATCAAAGCCGAGCTAAGAGAAGAAGATACCGTTTCTCGACAAGGTGGCGATGAGTTTGCAATATTATTAAAGGATTTAATGGCTATAGAAGAATGTGGTCCATTGTTGACTAGATTACATTATTCACTTGCTCGGCCTTATCAGATTGATGGACATATTCTAACGATTGGTGCCTCTAGTGGAGTGACTGTTTATCCATTAGATAACAGTGATATTGATACTTTGTTACGGCATGCCGATCAAGCGATGTACCAAGCTAAACTGGCGGGTAAAAATCGTTATCAAATTTTTAACGCCGAACATGATATGAAAACGATTCAACATCAAAACAAACTGCATGAAATACAACAAGCGATGCAGAATGACGAGTTGACACTCTATTACCAGCCAAAAGTCAATATGAAAACGGGCAAGGTTTTTGGGGTTGAAGCACTTATTCGCTGGCATAATCCTGAAAAAGGCCTCATTCCTCCGTTGGAATTTCTACCCATAATTTCAGGTACTGACTTAGAAATACAGATTGGTGAATGGGTTATCAACCAGGCATTAAAACAAATGTCGATATGGCAAGAACAGGGCATTGATCTTGAGGTTAGCGTCAATATATCGTCTTATCATTTACAAGATAAACGCTTTATAGAGCAACTTGATTTTGCCCTAACTCTCGTTCCCGAAATAAATGCTAAATATTTTCAACTTGAAATTTTAGAAAGTACCGCATTAGGCGATATACAGACTATAAATCGAATTATTAAACATTGCCGAGATCGTTTAGGTGTCAAGATAGCACTAGATGATTTCGGAACGGGTTATTCGTCATTAACGCACTTAAGAAGCCTAGCAATAACGACTATTAAAATAGATCAAAGTTTTGTACGCGATATGCTGGACGATCCGAGCGACTATGCCATAATTAATAGCGTCATTGGTTTGGCTGATTCATTTAATCGAGAAGTCATTGCGGAAGGTGTGGAAACGACAGAACATGGTTTGATGCTGTTGATGATGGGTTGCCATCAAGCACAAGGCTATGGAATCGCAAAGCCGATGCCCGCCAGTGAGATGCATGGTTGGCTAGCTCAATATAAACCCAATCAGCAATGGCTGATGATGGGCCAACGATCTCTAACGGCAAAAGAAATTCAACTTAATTTACTAACATTAGTAATACAACAGTGGCAACGTTATTTTGAAAAAAATATCTTATCAACGCCTACAGAACTAGAATATTGGCCAATTATGACAAAAAACAAATGCCAGTGTGGAACGTGGATTAAACGGGCGAGGCAGGATGCGCTTTTTAGCACTAGATGGTTAATTACATTTGAAAACCTGCATAATGAAATGCATCTAATCGCGAATGACTTACTGTTGAAATACGAAAATGATCAACGAGAAGAGTCGCGTGTAGGGTTGTCTCAACTTCGTATGAGTTTTGATAATATGAGGCTGTTAATAGATTCCGAGATGAAAGAGTAATGCCCTTAGAGCAAGAACTGAAACTGGTTGTTAATGGCGATTTCGTCATTGATTTATCCTGTTTGATTTTGCCAAATTATACTATCGTTAATGAGGTTGTGACTAAGCGATTAGTGAGCACTTACTTTGATACCGTCGAAATGTATTTGGCTTCACAGAAAATCGGATTACGGATGAGACAAATTGATAACTTGTGGTTACAAACAGTAAAGACGTCTGGTCACGTACAAGATGGCTTGCATCAGCGTGAGGAATGGGAAGATATACTTAATACTGCTCAATGGAATTTAGCAAAGCTAAAACAAACACCGTTAGCGATGGTCATTAAAAACACAGCCATTTGGTCAAAAATAGGTCCTATATTCACAACAGACTTCGAACGTAAAACATTACAAATTAGGGCCAGTGATAGTACTCAAATCGAGCTGGCTTATGATCGAGGAAATGTGTTTGCTGGCGAATTAAGTTCACCCATAAATGAAATTGAGTTGGAATTAAAATCAGGCAATGTTGTGCATTTAAGGGCATTAGCTAATGAACTACAACAGCAATTGTCAATTAGTCCTAACGATATTAGTAAAGCCAAAATGGGCTATAATTTAATTGAAAGGCTAGGTGATTAAAAATTATAATAAAAATTAGCGTGTATGGCTTAATAATAAGGATAATGCATACTATAATCTGACTTAATTAAGCCACTTTACATATTGTAATCGATTATTAAAAAGTCAACGTCTTACATAGCTTATTCTTCTCGCCTAAATCCATTCTACCGAGTGGATAAACCACTATTAGTTTCAAACTTCCATGTACGGATGATAGTTAGCATGTCATTATTTTTCAATACATTCTCAGGAATGGCAGCGTAGGGCGCGCCAAGACGTACAATTTTAACTGCGGCATCATCAAGTACTTTATAGCCCGAGGAACGTGAAATCACAATACCATTTGGCGGCACGCTGCCATCTGGGTTGATATCAACCGACAGCATTAAATTACCATTAAGACCATCGCGTTTAGCTTCTTGAGGATAATTCATATTACCAATCCGTTCGATTTTCATCTCCCAAGATTTAAGGTATGCGGCGGCAGCATATTCTTTAGTTGAGGCAGAAATTCGTAGTTTTTTAGGACGTTTACTGAATGCTGAAGCATCTTTATCTAGTTGCGCTTGTAAGCTATCAATTTCATTTCTGGCCTGAAACATTATTTCGCTAGCAGATAATGTTGGTTTAGCAGCTGCGGGTTCGACAATGTCGGCAATATCCACTTGCTCTACCTTACGTTCAGCTGTCTTTTGAGTGACCTTTTTTACTTGTTTGGCGGGTGGCTTTGGTTTTGCAGGGATAGGTTTCTTTGGCACAGGTTTTGGCGGTTCGGGTTTAGTTTCAACAATTTCAGCAATGATTGGCGGTGGTACTACAACTGGTACGGTTTTAGGCACAGGCTCCGGAAGAGATGATACTTCTGCTGGAGTCGATGAGGCTGCTTTATCTGCTATGGGGAGCGGAGCTTCAGGACTAGGTTCTGGAGATTTTTCATCTGTTTTACCACCGCCTTCATTATTAACTTGCGCTAAATAATCTGCCTGCTCGGGTGCCAATTGGCTTTGTTGTTTTTCTAAAGTAATGTCAAGACTGATTAACGGATTATTTTTGGGTAGCGAAGTAGTATCAAAGCTCACGCCTAATATAATCGCCAAATGAATAATGACTGAAAATACTAGGGTGAAAATTAGCCGATCCACAGTGGTGATTGTGCCCATATTATGGTGTCAGTTTTTCAATTTCACGAATAATCGGAGGAGTAGCATTATTAATCAGTCGAACGCGATCAACCATTTTAGGGCTAAGTTCTATCTGACCGTCTGGCCTTACCAGCATAACATGGTCAATACCCATCGCTGCGGCGATTTGTGGCCAGTCTTTTCCTGCTACTATTAAAGCTGTTGCCGCAGCATCGGCTTCTGAAGCATTGGTATGTAACACTGTTACTGAGGTAGCATCGCGTGCTGGTAATCCATTTCGTGGATCGATAATATGGGGGTACCGAATTCCTTCATATTCAAAGAAACGTTCATAATCACCTGAGGTAAAGACGCTTTCATCACTTTTTAATGCGATGGATGCCATCATTCCATCCTTACGTGGATGTCGAATGCCAATGATCCATGGTCGTTTGCCATGTGAACCGATGACGCGTAAATCACCCCCAATATTCACGATTGCATTATTGATACCTAAATTTTGTAAGATGTTGATAGCAGCATCAACTGCATACCCTTTCGCAAAACCACCAAACTCAATCTTTACCTTAGGGTTGTCGCTACTCAGTTCACCATGGTTAATATGAATATCAGCCATAGTTGGGATATCACTCAACCACTCGTTGATCGACTCTTCATTTGGTGGTGGATGCGAGACAAACCAGTCATCTTGGTTAAAACCCCATAACGCAAAGAGTTTCCCAGCGGCGGGATTAAATAAGTTGTTGCTGGCTGTAGCAAGTATTTTAGCTTGATTAATTAAAGAGGCGACATCTGGGGTGACGGCGATAGTTTTACCTTCGGATATTGCTTTATTGATCGTAGTAAGGACGCTCGGATGCCAAGCGTGCCAAGTGTTATTTACCTCAGAAAAAGAGTCTTCTAAAAGCACCACAGTTTTATCTGCTGTGGCCTCATCCACGCCATATAAACTGATATCAATTTCAGTACCAAAAGCATCAAATTTAGCTTGCAGTGCTTTGTCATCATCACCACTGCAGGCGCTTAATGTTAACAAGCAAGTCAATAGAAAAAAGCGCAATAAGGTCATGATAATTGCTGCTCGATGCAGTCCATTAATTCCGCTGCAATGTTAAGATTAAATTGTGAATCTAATTCGCGGATACAGGTTGGACTTGTAACATTGATCTCTGTGAGATAGTCGCCGATGACATCTAAGCCGACAAATAATAAGCCTTTTTCACGTAATGTTGGGCCTACTTGTTGACAAATCCAACGGTCACGCTCGGTCAACGGTCGTCCTTCGGCGCGTCCACCAGCAGCGAGATTACCGCGCGTTTCTCCTTCCGCGGGAATGCGAGCTAAGGCATAAGGCACCGGTTCACCATTAATCATTAATATCCTTTTGTCACCATCAATGATTTCAGGAATAAATTTTTGGGCCATGACTGATTTACGCCCGTGATCGGTCAGCGTTTCGATAATTACGCTGAAATTAGGATCATCGTGTTTCACTCTGAAAATCGACGCGCCGCCCATGCCATCAAGCGGTTTGAGAATGATATCTTGATGTTGCTGATAAAACTCACGGATAAGATGTTTTTTCCGTGATACCAAGGTCGGCGGACAACATTGCGGAAACCATGCAGTGTAAAGTTTTTCATTCGCATCGCGCAGACTTTGAGGATTATTAACGATTAAAACTCCTCCTGCTTTAGCTTGTTCTAATAAATAAGTGCTGTAGATATATTCCATATCGAATGGCGGATCTTTACGCATCAAGATGGCATCTAGATCGGTTAAAGGTCGGGTCTGGCTTTCTTCTAATTCAAACCATTTATCAGCATTTTGAAATACTCGTAGCGGCTTCATCTCAGCCGAAACGACGCCTTGATGCAGAAATAAATCTTGCTGTTCCATGTAATACAATGACCAGCCCTTAGCTTGAGCTGCTAATAACATGGCAAAACTACTGTCTTTTTTAATGTTGATGGCTGAAATAGGATCCATCACGACGCCAATATGTCGACTCATGTTGTATTACTCATACTGTGAATTAAGGGTGAATTTTACCTGAAATTTGTCTTGTAGGCTTACTTGCCATTTTTTGGTTATCACTCAACGACAAATTGACTAAGTACTGCCAGCAATTTTTTTCATTATGTTATACATTAATTCATATTCTTGCGGTTGGTCACTAACCATATATTGTACGAGTAGTTTCATGGCTAATATTTCAGCATGATCAGCTATTAAAGATCTAGTTTGCAACGACAAGCAGGCGAGATCTTAGTTATAATCATTGAGTTTTTGATTTTAGATTGTGATATGTAATAAATGACGACTTCAGCAGTAATAGTGGCGGAAACGCCAAAAACTTTTCAGGAACTCATCCTGCGGCTTCAACAATATTGGGCAGAACAAGGCTGTGTCTTGATGCAACCTTATGATATGGAAGTGGGCGCTGGTACATTTCATCCTGCAACTTTCTTACATGCGATAGGGCCTGAGCCATGGAGCGCCGCTTATGTGCAGCCCTCACGCCGCCCAACAGATGGTCGCTATGGTGAAAATCCGAATCGCTTACAGCATTATTATCAATTTCAAGTAGTGTTGAAGCCATCGCCCATTAATATTCAAGAGTTATATCTTGGCTCATTACATATGTTGGGTTTAGATACGTTGATTCATGACATACGTTTTGTAGAAGATAACTGGGAATCACCAACATTAGGTGCGTGGGGCCTCGGTTGGGAAATCTGGCTCAATGGGATGGAGGTGACGCAATTTACTTACTTCCAGCAAGTAGGCGGACTGGAATGTAGTCCTGTTGCTGGTGAAATCACCTATGGTTTAGAACGTATTGCGATGTATCTACAAGGTGTGAGTAGTGTGTATGACCTTGTTTGGTCTGATGGCCCTATGGGCAAAGTGACTTATGGCGATGTGTTTCATCAAAATGAAGTTGAAATGTCAGAATATAACTTTGATCACGCCGACGTTGATAGTTTGTTTACGAATTTTGATAACTACGAGCGTGAAAGTGCAAGAATGATTGAAGCTGGACTATCATTACCTGCTTATGAATTGGTCTTAAAAGCATCACATACGTTTAATTTATTAGATGCTCGTAAAGCCATTTCAGTCACTGAACGCCAACGCTTTATTTTACGTGTCCGCACATTGGCACGTGCGGTGGCACAAGCTTATTATGACCGTCGAGAATCATTAGGTTTTCCAATGTGTGCGTCTGTTAATAAGGAGACGCAATCATGAATGATGTAACACAACAACGCGATTTATTGATTGAATTAGGAACCGAAGAGTTGCCACCAAAAGCACTCAAAAAACTCATTCACGCTTTTGAAGCTGGTATTAAACAAGGTTTGGAAAAAGCGGAATTAAGTTTTGACGCCATTCGTTGTTATGCGGCACCGCGTCGGATGGCGGTCATTGTCGATGGCTTAGCCGTTCGACAACAAGATCGTTTGCTTGAACGTCGTGGTCCTGCTATTTCGGCCGCGTTTGATGATGACGGTAATCCAACTAAAGCGTTACAAGGTTTTGCGCGTTCATGTGATGCCTCGGTGGATGATTTAGAAAAGCTACAAACGGATAAAGGTACGTGGTTAGTTTTTAAGCAACTACAAAAAGGTGCTGATACCGCGAGTTTGATTGTTGATATTTTGCAGCAATCGCTGAATGATTTACCTATTCCAAAACGTATGCGCTGGGGAACATTGCCTGGTGAATTTGTTCGTCCCGTGCATTGGTTAGTTTTATTGTTTGGTGATGAGGTTATACCTGCACAAATATTAGGTGTATCTTCTGGTCGTGATAGTCGAGGACATCGCTTTCACCATCCAGCAAACATTCGCATTGATTCAGCACAAAGCTATGCACTACAGTTACAAACTGAAGGTCATGTTGTGGTTGATATGGTGGCACGACGAGCGGCTATACATGGACAGGTTTTAGAATTAGCAACGCAATTGGGCGGTCAAGCCGTGCTAAATGAAGATTTATTGGATGAAGTTACTGGCTTGGTTGAATGGCCTGTTGCCTTGTCTGGATCGTTTGATAAGCGCTTTCTTGAATTACCTGCAGAAGCTTTGATTTCATCAATGGAAGAACATCAAAAATATTTTGCGGTACGTGATAAAGCAGGTGCATTACTGCCGTATTTCATTACTATTTGTAATATTGAAAGTCGTGACCCAGCACAAGTCATTGCCGGTAATGAACGCGTTATTTTGCCCCGGTTAAGTGATGCGGCATTCTTTTGGGATACCGATCGCAAACGACCTTTAGCTGATCGCCAAACGCAATTAAAAACGATTGTATTCCAAAATAAATTGGGAACAGTATTTGATAAATCAGCTCGTGTCGCTAAATTAGCGGGTGTTATTGCTAATGAAATTGGTGGTGATGCTGCCATAGCGGAACGTGCTGCTTTGTTGGCTAAGTGTGATCTCGTGACTGAAATGGTCGGTGAGTTCCCTGATTTACAAGGCATAATGGGTCGTTATTATGCGCGTTTAGATGGTGAGCATAACGATGTCGCTGAAGCATTAGATGAACAATATTTACCGCGTTTTTCAGGGGATAAATTACCACAAACAAAAACGGGTCAAGCCGTCAGTTTGGCAGAGAAACTCGACACGTTAGTGGGCTTGTTTGGTATTGGTCAGCCGCCAACTGGGGTAAAAGATCCATTCGCGTTGCGTCGTGCAGCATTAGGCGCTCTGCGGGTGATAATTGAGAATAAGCTCGATGTTGATTTAATGTTGTTGTTAAAGTGTGCTCAACAAAGCTTTGATGGTACATTGACCCAGCAAGACGTAATAGCGCAGGTAATGCATTATTTATATGAGCGATTGCGTGGTTATGCGACTGAACAAGGCTTTAAAGGAGATGTTTTTGAATCCGTCCTAGCGGTTCAACCGTCGCGGCCATTAGATTTTATGGCACGATTGGATGCCGTAGCTGAATTTCGTCAGTTAGAGCAGGCCGAAGCACTGGCCGCAGGTAATAAACGTATTGCTAATATTTTGCGTAAAAATGATGCGGAAGATAATGGCGTTAAGATTGATACTGCTTTATTGGTTGAGCCTGCAGAACAAGCTTTAGCTGAAAAATTACAAGCTGTTCATTTGGCGATAACACCTTTATTGGTTCAAGCTGATTACACTGGCGTATTAAACACGTTGGCAGATATGCGAGATACGGTTGATGGATTTTTTGATCAAGTGATGGTGATGGCAGATGATCTTGCCGTACGCAATAACCGTTTAGCGTTACTAAATCAAACACGAGCATTATTTTTGGGTGTGGCTGATATTTCGTGTTTGCAGCAATAAAAGGAGAACAACGTAATGTCGCTGATAATTCTGGATCGAGATGGGGTGATTAACCATGACTCGGATGACTTTATTAAGTCACCCGCTGAATGGATACCTATTGAAGGCAGTTTAGAGGCGATTGCTCGTTTAAATTATGCGGGTTATCGTGTGATTGTTATTACTAATCAATCGGGTATTACACGTGGATTGCTAGATGTTGAAATGCTCAATCACATTCATAGCAAAATGCGTCGAATGCTCGCACAAGTGGGCGGCAAGATAGAAGCTATTTTATTTTGCCCACATGGCCCTGAAGATGAGTGTTTGTGCCGCAAACCACAAGATGGTTCCTTTTCTGAATTGGCACATAGATTACGCATTACACTTAAAGACGTACCCGCAGTTGGCGATTCTTTACGAGACATTATGGCTGCTCAATCGGCTGGTGCCATGCCAATCTTAGTACGTACGGGAAAGGGTGAGAAAGTGCTAGCAAAAGGTATTCCTGAGGGGGTAGCGGTTTATGATAATTTAGCCGCTGTTGTCGACGCGTTATTAGATCCAACAATTTAATGTTGTTATTTCGATCTTTAATCTTTGTTTTTTTTCATGTTATAACGGCAGTTATCTTTTCATTACTCGGGGTCTTGCTTTGGCCGTTACCATTCAAATGGCGTTACCTAGCGGTGAGTCGTTGGGCCGTAGTCAATTTGTGGCTGCTCGAAAAAATTTGTGGTGTACGTTACGAAGTTGAAGGTCGAGAAAATATTTCCGATCAAGCGGGCGTTATTTTATGTAAACATCAATCTTCTTGGGAAACACTCGCCCTACAAGCCGTATTTCCCCCACAAGTTTGGGTGCTAAAGCGTGAACTATTATGGATACCTTTTTTTGGGTGGGGTTTAGCCTCATTAAAACCTATTGCCATTGATCGTGCCGCTGGCAGACAGGCGTTGAGCCAAATCATCGAGCAAGGTAAAAAACGATTATCGGCCGGTTATTGGGTTGTGGTTTTTCCTGAAGGCACGCGAATACCAACGGGTCAAATGGGTCGATTCGGCATAGGTGGTGCGAAGCTCGCAGTTGAAGCTAACGTGTCTATTACACCTGTAGCACATGATGCCGGTAAGGCATGGCCACGACATGGTTTTATTAAATATCCTGGTGTAATTAAATTAGTTATTGGCCCCGCGATCGACAGTCAAAACAAAACGGCGGTAGAGCTTAATCAGCATGTTCATCAATGGATGACACGTCAGATGGCAGCGTTAGAAGATATACAAGCAAAAGCCCCAGCAAAAGAGGATGTGAGTAATGGATAAAGTGGAAGGCATTTTACGATTGATGCTGGTGGATGATTCACTGACGGATGCCGATAATATTACTAATGTGCTTCGAAGTGCCGGCCATACAGTCAGAGGTGCGCGTCAACAGGCATTAGTAACCCTAGAGCTAGCATTGACAGAAACGTCATGGGATTTAATATTGTGCCGCGATACTTTAGCTGATGTTTTGCCTAGGGACGTACTTAATTTAATACACCGCTTAGGAAGAGATATTCCTTGTATTGTGCTGACGGCAAGCGATGACGATATGGCAAATTATTATCAAATTGGTGCACAGGATGTAATTAGATTTGATGACGCGGAACATTTGAAATTTGCAGTGGCAAGGGAGTTGAATAACTTGTTTGTTCGCCGTTCAAGTCGACGCAATGAACATGCCTTACGTGAAAGTGAAAAGCGGGCAAAATTATTATTAGATAGTTCACGTGATGCTGTCGCATATATGCACGAAGGCATGCATATTTATGTAAACCAAGCTTATTTGACCTTATTTGGTTATGAAGAGTCTGAAGATGTCGATGGTTTACCGATGCTGGATATGGTGTCAGCAGATGATCATAATAAGTTTAAGGTATTTTTAAAGCAGTTCTCGGAGCAGAAAAACACTAAGTTTCCTCTATTATCCGTGTTATGCATGAAGAATGATGAAACTAGTTTTCCGGCCATTATAGAGTTTACGCATGCTGAAATTGAAGGAGAAGCATGTATTCAAGTCGTTATCCGTGATGAAAATTCACAAGCTACTGCCGCTTTAGATGAAAAATTATTACTGTTACGCGATTATGATGTGCTAACGGGGCTGTTTAGTCGCGTTCGCTTTCTGGATGAGCTTGGTCTTAAAGTTAGTAAAGCAAGTGATGGCAGAGGTATTTCCGCATTATTGTATTTGGAGTTTGATAACTTTCAACTCATTAAAGAAGAGGTGGGTTTAGCTGCCAGTGAGGAAGTGTTGAAAGAGGCGGCAGGATTGTTGAGCAGTATTTCACAAGATAATGAATTGTTAGCGAGATATTCCGACCAAGCCTTCACGATCATTATATCGAGTGGCGATAGCGCCTATGTTGATCAGCGTGCAGAAGCTTATAGAGAAACCATTGAAGCATTTGTCTCTCATGCTAATGGCAGGATGGTCGATTTACGATGCAGTATAGGTACTAGTCGCATTACGGAAAGTTTTTCTATAGAAGTGATTTTAGAGCATGCAAATAAGGCGTGTATGCAAGTTCAGAAAAAAGGCGGAAACAGTGTTGCGCGTTATCAATCGACAAAGACGGACGTGGATGATACCAGTAATGATGAAGCACTATTTTGGCAAGATAATATCCGTGATGCTTTAACAAATAATGGTTTTGTGCTTAATTATCAACCTATTGTAAGCTTACATGGCAAAGAACAAGAGCTCTACGATGTGCTTGTTCGGATGAAAGGGGCAGATGGACAACTAGTGCTTGCTGAAGATTTCATTAATTACGCTGCTGAAGATGGCTTGATGCTAGGGATTGATGAATGGGTTATAACACAAGCTTTAACGAGTTTAGTCGAGCATCGTAAACAACATCCCAAAACACGCTTTTTTATTAAATTATCTAAGCCTATGTTAGCAAAAAAAGATTTTGTTGATTGGCTAGTTGCTTTATTGCGTGGTCATCAATTAGATGGCTCGGCGTTAGTGTTTGAAATCAGTGAGACGGCAGCTCTAGAAAATTTAGAACATGCCCAAACGATGATTATTAAACTGAAAGAAATTGGCTGTGAGTTCGGTTTAGAGCACTTTGGATCTGGCTTAGATTTTTCGTATAGTTTAAGTGTCTTAGATGTTGATTATCTGAAAATTAATGGCTCATTTGTTGAAAATATGGCCCAAGATTTAGAGAATCAGGCGGCAGTAAAAGCAATTATTGAAATGAGTAAACAGGCTAAGAAACAATGCATTGCCGAATTTGTCTCTGATGCAAATAGCTTAGCTTTGTTATGGCGTTTGGGTGTGGATTATGCAATGGGCTTTTATATTCATAAACCATCAGATACTCCCGATTATAATTTTGAAGATGATGATTTATAGAAACAATTTGCACCTAAACTTTTAATAACAGTTGGCCCATTCAAAAGTGTATGGTTAATCTCAAATATTGTCGTGACCAGCGTGTCGCCGTACTCGTGAAAGAATTAATCCATCCATGGCTTAATTCAACTCCGTTCGTCGACGACCATTAGCCCCAGACGTCCTCGTCACCTCGCTAACGCTTAGGCTCTCAAGCGACTGACGGAGTGAGGATGTAATTACTGCACTATTCTTCGCTACGCTACGAAAGCTGCTGTAATTACCAACTCCTACTGCGGGCTTGCACTACTTACTCGCTATCGCATCGCTCCATGTAGTGCGTCGACTGTTAAAGCATTCTCAAACTTTAGGATGACTAGGAAATAGTCAATTTAAGCCAATGCCTCCGAGTGCCGTATCTAAGGCGTTGAGATGTTCTGGTAAGGCATAAGTTGTTTTAGGATTATTTGTTCAACTACAAAATGTAATTGGGTAGCGAGGTTATTTTCATCAGGTTCGACTTGAGATGTACAAATAGGCTCACCTTGCTTGATGATTGATCCGGCGATAGGAAGGTCATGGCACTCTGTAGGCCACCGCATATTGTCTGGGACAACAAGATTGGTTGCTGCGTAATGATAAAATAAAGATCTACAAGCAGAATTTAGGGACGGTAATGACGGAAGCTGACCTAAGCAAGCATTAATATGCTGTTGGAATAAAGCGGCTTGATTACGAATGAGTTCTGCTGAAGCGCTGATACGTGGATTAATTTCAAGAATAAACAGCTCATTTTTATCTGAGATGACAAAGTCTAAACTGTTTAAACCGACTAAGCTCGTTGCAGCACTGAGTTGGTTGACGACTTTCCTTAAATACACACAATGATACTGGGGTAACTGCCAAACAGATTCTATCCTGCCCAAACGAAAGGGTGATTGCTGAGTGGGTGCTAAGTGCTGTTGATTGATACTAACTAAGTGTGCATCACGACCATCTGCTAAAAACAGACAGGAGCCACAGCTGCCTGAAATGAAACGTTGATAATAAAACCCATCATCAATTTGTTTTGTATTCGAAGTAGCATATTCTATATGTGACCCACCGGTGCCGGTAACTTGTTTTTTTAGCCAAATTAAATCATCGTTAGGCGCTTCAAACTGAGTATCGGGAAAATTAAAAGCGTGTTGACTTAATAAATCAGAAAACAATATTGGGTTTTTTATCACCTGTATTATGTCAGGTATATTGCCAACCAGCTGGATGTTGGCAGGTAGTGGAAGAAGTAAATGGTAACAAAGTTCAATCCCACTCCCACATACAAGCATACATTGCTCACCTCCCGTCAGCTCTGACAATGCGGTAAAAATAGTGTCATGAGTGAGTTTGGTAAAAGAGGGAATTACTCGCCAGCGATCGGCAACGGCTAATAAATCGGCATCGCCATAGCAATCAGCCACCCAAACGCTATAACCCGCTTGGGTGGCTGATTGTGCTAAAAAGCGTCCGCTTTGTGCAAAAATCAGTATAGGAATAGACTGAGTTTGCATCTAACTTTTTTATTAAACGAGTTTGCGTGCACCATCAAAGGCGTTACGAAAATCAAGATAAACAGGTTTTTCAGAACTCAATGTTTCTTTTAGTAATGCATTTTGTAGTTTGTATTTCACATTACCTACAGCAAGCGCACCAATTCCAACTGCACCTTTAGAGTTTATGGCATGAACCAAAGGCTCGCCCGAGTCCATAATACCTAGGCCTTCAATACCTAATGGTGCTACAGCATTAACATCGCCAGCTACCTTGAGTTGAAGAGCGTCTTCTAACACGGAAGAATTTAATACTTGAATCCCTGCTTTTGCAGTACAAAAAACGAGATCAGCATTCGATAATAAACGAGCTTTATCGGCATCAGATGCAGCAGTAGTAGAGCGCAAACTTACGCCATAACGAATTTTAGCTTCTTTAGCAAAGTCCAATGCGGTATCAATTGAAAAGTGATCAACAATAGTCGTGTCTGCACCTTGTTGGGCGACTATTACCGCCGTGGCTAAACCAACTGGCCCTGTGCCACCAAATACAATTGCACGCATGCCAGATAATGGCAGATCAAAGTTTTTCTTTAAATCACGTTCAACACAAGCAACTAACGCTGCAGCAGTGGTAAATGCGCCACTTGGATCGGCAAAAACAGAAACTTCAAATGGTGGCACCATCGCTTTTTTCGCGGCATCTAACATGTCCATTGCCAGACCAATATCACGACCACCAATAAACAGACTCGTTTTTTTGACACCTGAAGGGCCACGAGAGAAAATTGCATCTTGCGTTAAACTAGCCACTTCTTCTAATTTAACACTGTTATAAGGAATGACTATTTCATAACCGGCATCTACCGCCATATTGATATCAAATGGACTGTTATGGGCCATAGGGTCTAGCATATGAACAATCGAACGTTTTGACATGTTTATTCCTTAAAGATAGTTTTTATTAGTATTGTTTCAACATCATAGTCGTTAATAGCTTGTCGTTTCAATAACTGCCCCATTCTTATTGGCTTGGGCAATGCTAAAAGTGAGTTGATTGCCAGTAGGCATCACAGACTGAAGGTAGGTTGATAAATCAGCAATGAGTGATGATGCGGTCACATCGTTATCTACGAATACAACGCCAGTTGGTCCCCAAGAGCTTTGCGCAATACCAGTATGGCCAAGACTCTGAGCACGTTCGAGTGCGAGGGCTACATTATTACTGGTATAACGACCACCTTGTGCAGGTGCAAAGTGGTCACCAATTAATCGTTGAATGTTAGTAATAGCATCACCAAAAGGATCAAGATTTTTTTCGATTAAAGCGGGCAATAATTGCATTAAACATAAGTGACAAATAGCGTGTGAATTTTCCAGTGGAAATTTAGCTAGTGTTGTGAAAGCCTCTTTTTCTTGCTGGCCATGTACTCCTTTGTATTGGGTGTCCATAATCAACACCATTCGCCACTCATTAGGTAATTGATGATGCGCTAATAGTGGGGGTGGCGTGTTATGGTTTGGTTTATTGCCACCGTCAACAATAAAACCTCCTAGATCAAAAGTTGCAATACCGATACCTGAACGTTTACCACGACCTAAAAGTTGAGCTATTTCGGCTGTTGTTGCACTAATTTCATGTAGACGGCACAATGCCGTACCGATGGCTAAGGCTAATTGTGTGCCTGAGCCAAATCCAGCATGATCAGGAATCAGTTGCTCAATCGTAATCACTACATTTTGATCTGAAGTAGCTATATCTTTACCTAGGCCTTGGTAAAATTGAGTCAGTAATTTCTCAGCTTTCTGAATTATTTGAGGGCTAGCGCAATCACCTGATACACTGGCATGCTCGGCTTTTTGCACTTTAATGATTGTATAAAAACTGTTTATGGCAAGCCCGATACTGCCAAATTTTCTACCCGAATCACCATTAAGATCAAGAAAACCTAAATGGAGTCGAGCTGGAGCACTCACCCGTACGGTTGTGATAGGGTGAGTGTAATCGTGTGACTTTAATGTCACTATTCGCTATCGATCTTACAGGCAATATCATAGATCGTCGTTTCATCTAGAAACTGATCATTAGATTCAAATAGAGAAGCTACAGAGTCGTGATGAACCTTCATTTTAAAGTTACCAATAGCAATAGCTCCGTAGAATTTAATACCTTCCTTTTCGGTACCATTATCCATCACTTCAATTTCTTCAACACCAAGTGGTGGCACAGCATTAACATCAGCAATAACTTCTAATGTTTCACTTGATGACCATGCAAATTTAGGTAATACACAGACTCCCGCTGGGCCACTTGCAATGGCAACATGAGCGTCTTTTAATAATCCTTTCACAGCTTCATCACTACGACTTTCACCTGGCGTAACATTAACACCATAAGCTGTTTTCATTTGATCTGTAATAATTTTTGCTCGCGCTAAACTACGCGAAGTAATAACTACTTCACTGGCACCTTCTTTTAGAAAATAAAGTGCTGAGCGTTGACCTACAGGACCAGAACCTAAAATAACGACTTTTTTACCTGTGATATCGTAGTTGGTCATCACTTTACGGGCGATGGCGGCGGCTGTTGTATTAGAACCATTCGGATCAAGCATTACAGAGACGCGGACTGGACCAAAAAAAGCCTTTTTAACTGCCTTGCCGACGAGTTCACTGGCCGCTACATTAGAGCCACCGATAAAAATAGCACTGTTTTTTAAGTTTTTTCCTCCACGAGTAAAGATCATTCCATGAACATGAGGTGTTACATTGTCGCGAGTTACACCGCCATAAGCCATGATATTGTCAACGCCTGCGTCATAGGCAACTGCTTGGTCAAATGCGCTGACGACAGGGTCGGTATCAAGATGAAGTAACAATTTTTTCATGGTCTCTCCTGCCCAGTTTTATGGGTCTATATGTGAGTATGTAACGTTATAAAACTGTAAAGTTTACCTGATTTACTTTAACTTATCATGCCGTTAAGCATAAATTGTTTGATGTGAATGATTGCCTGGGTAAATAGGTATAGCAAATGTTCGACAAGATGAAAATTTGTGTATCAACATAACTATAGGAACTATAATGTTGACTCATGAGTCAGATGAAATCTCAACAAAAAACTAATTTTAGGAGTTACTTGATGAACAGAGCGGGTATTACACTATTAATGGCTGGATTGCTTGCGCTTCCAGGAATTAGCTTGGCAAATGATTTTACGACAGTCACGCGAGTTCAATATGTGCAGAATTGTATTGCATCTAATGAAGGTAAAATGAACATTTATGAAGCAACCACTAAATGTTCGTGCGTTATTGATAAGTTAGCTGAATCATTTACACAAACCGAATTTGAAGATGCTGATACCGGATTCCAGTATCGTAACTTGCCAGGCGACAAGGGTGGTATGTTCAAAGATGATACCGATGTTGAAGATGGCATTGATCATTTTATAAAAGCTCATGCAGAAGCTTATAAAAGCTGTCGGATGCGATAATTATAAAAAAATACTGCATGCAAAAAAAAGGCCGTGTAACACGGCCTTTTTTTTGAAGTAGATTAGTGTTTATAAAATATTAAATGTCTTTTTGTTCGCTAAAAACCTGACCTTGACTGTCAGTGACATTCGCTTTTAACGTTCCTTTTACTTTTGGTATGAAGGTAAAACGAACGCTTGGATCCTCGCTAACAGAAATCCCTGTGTCTACGGAAATTAGGGATTCATCGTTATAAGTAATATTAATATTTTTTACATAATGCGCTGCAATATATCGACGCGAAGCTTGATCAAATTGTAAACCGTTGTAGTTTGGATGACTGATAATGACCTGCGCTTGAACAGGCTCACCCACCGTAGGTGTACGCATCCGAATTTGCATCTTCCCCAAACGCGCTAATGCAGCGGCAGCATCTTTACCAGCAGGCGCACTACAACCACCTGAAGCTTTTACGAAGCGAGAAACCATATGTAATGAGCCATCATTCATTTCAGCGATAGCACGTACAAAGGTGTATTGATCAACACGCATTCGCGTAGAAATATCAATTAAACCTAAGTCTGGCGAAAGGTGAAAGTTAGCTGAATAAGGTTCTGGATTATTATCAATTACAATGTGAATGTTTTTTATGTATTTGTCAGCAGTTTGAGGGACGAGTGATTTGACGGTAATGGGTACTATTGCAGCATCTTCTGCACGTTTAGGTGCTTCAATGACTAATAGAGTATTTGCATCTTCTTCAATTACTTTATCACCAAAATAAGCTACTTTCAGCGTTGGCCATAAAGGTTCGGTAGGTGTGGCTGCATAACTGGTTAGCCCGAAAGACATCAGGGAAAAACTGATGACAATGAGGTTAAATATACGACTAGACATGGTTTCTCTCCATTGTTTTATTATTATTCCCATTCGAGTTCAACGAATGATGCGGTGATGTTACGACGATGATATTGCTGGAAAAGTTCCCAATTGTTAGCTTCTTGCAATCCTACAGTTTCGGTAGCTTCATCAATGGTACCCATATTACTAATGATGTCGCGAATGCCTGTTCGCAATATCGTAAAGTATCTTATTTGATCTATCAAACCTTGTTGCCATTCATCACTTCCAGCTTTGCCGTGGCCAGGAATGACAAAGTTGAGATCCATGGTCTGTAATTGTTGCATGGTTTTCAACCAACCATTGATACTACCATCCAGTGCTGGAATACGGTTGATAAATAACAGGTCACCTGTCCACAGCGTTTTGGTTATATTATCTAATACAGTTAAATCATTGTCAGTATGAGAGGTTGAATAAGCAGTAAGCGTCAAAATTCTATTGCCGAGATCGATCTTTATAGGTTTTTCGACTGAAACGGTCAAAGAAGGGCTTATAAATTCAGTACCTGTGTAGGCCTTGCCTAATATTTCTTGAAATGTTTTGGCAAAATATTCTTGTCGGGCGGCAATCGCGGCGGGTAGTTTTTCATGGCCAATGAATTGAGGAGAATCAACTTTAAAAGCTGCATTGCCTAGAATATGATCAGGATGAACGTGGGTATTGATAACATAACAAATGGGTAAGTCGGTATGTTTTTTGACCTCCCGTCGTAAATAAGTGCCTTCGAGGTAACTCCCACCACTATCAATTATAGCGACACAACGTTCGCCGATGATAAAGCCGACATTCGCAATCGCGCCAATATTCTGCTCTGTAGCATCTTCATCAATACCCTGATGATAAAAAATACCGTTAGTAACCTCTGTAACAGAATAATTTTCATCAGCACAACTAGTCGTTAAAAAGATCAAAGCCAATAAACCTAGAATATTTGAAAGCGTTTTCATAGAAATTATCAACCCTAATATATAGATAACATGCTGGTACAATAACCGATATTTGAAATCATATTCCAGTTTGAGAGATTAATACATGACCATTCGCACACGATTTGCTCCAAGTCCTACCGGTTACTTACATGTTGGCGGTGCCCGTACGGCTTTATTCTCATGGTTGTATGCTCGTAAGCATGGTGGAAAATTTATTCTAAGAATTGAGGATACTGATTTAGAACGGTCAACCGAAGAGTCAGTGAACGCGATATTAGAGGGCATGACATGGCTCGGCCTTGAATATGATGAGGGGCCGTTTTATCAAACGCGTCGTTTTGATCGTTATGAAGAAGTTGTTGCCCAGTTATTATCACAGGGGGATGCATATCATTGTTACTGTTCAAAAGATGAGTTGGAAACGATGCGTGAGCAGCAACGTGCTAATAAACAAAAGCCACGTTACGATGGTCGATGTCGTCATTTAACACAGCCACGGGAAGGGGTAAAACCTGTTATTCGATTTAAGAATCCGCTTGAAGGAAGTGTGATAGTTAAAGATGTTGTTAGAGGTAATGTTGAGTTTCAAAATAGCGAATTAGACGATTTAGTCATCGCGCGACCTGATGGCACACCTACCTATAATCTAACCGTTGTGGTTGATGATTTAGATATGACGATGACACATGTTATTCGAGGTGATGATCATTTAAATAACTCACCTAGACAAATTAATATTTTTAAAGCATTGGGTGCTGAGCCTCCGGTTTTTGCCCATCTTCCGATGATTTTAGGTGATGATGGTGCGCGATTATCAAAACGTCATGGTGCGGTGGGTGTGATGAATTACCGTGATCAAGGTTTTTTACCTGAAGCATTATTGAATTATTTAGTTCGCCTTGGTTGGTCTCATGGAGATCAAGAGATTTTCTCTATTGATGAAATGGTGCAGTTTTTTGATATCAAAGATGTGAACAAATCAGCATCAAGTTTTAATACCGATAAATTATTATGGCTCAATCAACAATATATCAAAACAAGCCCGCCGGAACATATTGCTCATCACTTAAGTTGGCATATGGGTCAAAATGATATTGATCCCTCACATGGCCCTGAATTAACCAAAGTTGTGGTCTTACAACAAGAACGTGCAAAAACCTTAGTTGAAATGGCAGCGAACAGTCTATTCTTCTATAAAGAAATAACGGAGTTTGATGAAAAAGCGGCTCGTAAAAACTTAACAATTGAGAGTTTAGCGTTGTTGGAGGATATGCAAAGCCGTTTATCGGCATTACCAGAATGGTTAGCTGAAGCAATACATAACGAAATAAAAGATTGTTCAGTCTTAAAAGAAGTCGGTATGGGAAAAGTGGCACAACCTATTCGCGTGGCAATTACTGGAAATACGATGTCACCACCACTTGATCTAACGCTAGAGTTATTGGGGCGTGAGCGTACTTTAACTGCTATTGATCTGGCAAAAACATGGATCAAAGAAAATGTGTTGGAGCAATCTTAATAACAGTGGACGGTCACTATTTATTGCGTGAGTGAGCGCAAATTCTAAGTATTAACTCTGAGAAGACAATAATCGATAAAAATGTTATGCATTTCTCATCTGAGCAATAATCCTTTGGTTTCAATAGTTTATATAGTCGGGAAGTTTTTCCCGAAAACATTATGGAAAAAGTCTTATAAAAGCCGTGAGAGATACTTGACTATCAGTTTCGAGACGATTAATGTTTGATTACGCATGGAACTCCGAACGAGTTCAATCGTGTCGTAAAATAACTATAAAGCAATTAGAGGAAATTTTTAATGAAGCTGAAAACATTATCAATCGCAATGATGGCATTAGCTGCTACTGGTGTAGCTAGTGCTGATGAAATCTTGGACATGCAAAAAAATGCAGATAACTGGGTATCTGCTGCAGGTAACT